>ODAI013520564.1_pt1 | contig 10217 bp, 7 predicted proteins | sample 1539321 | NCBI WGS metagenome assembly ODAI01 (sample SAMN02144231, study PRJEB22623) | gut metagenome | biome: sheep rumen | host: Ovis aries | place: New Zealand | reverse complement strand
GGTGGATTGATTATGGCAGGTGGGTCTCCGTAGATTCCGCTTCTTCTGCATTTTCAGAGAGACGGTGAGCATGTTCCGTCTCTAAAAGCCGAAGCATTGTATGGGCGGAGGAAAAATAAGCTTCATTTCTGGATGAATTAGGCCAGAAACGGGTTGGCCAGTGCCCTGCTTTGTCAAAGGGAATATGATAGGTTAAATGATTGCATACAAACAATAAAGCATACTTTTGACCGTGCAGATCCTTTTCACGACTGACAGGCTCGCCAAATCTGAAATCACTCACAGGATTCTCAAGGAAAGAGGACTGTATTTCATCCACGCCGGTGAACCAGGCCAGACATTCATCCTTTGGATAAATCTGATACCAGGACTTCCCGCCATAATCGTACGTTGTGGTGATATTATCTCCTTCTATAAGAACATTAACATTACCCATGTAAAAAAGATTAGAAGCGACCATTGGAAACGATTGCAGACCTTCGCGGCTGACATCCACAGGAACCACGTGATACCATTTCTTTGTCAGTCCAGGATAATGATCCCGCAGAGATATGCCAATCACACCGGCGGTGTTGTTCGGATACCAATTGGGCCGTAGCTCTTCGCGGTTGAACTTTTTCCAGATTTCATACATTGACTCTTCATCAAACCCGGCAGGTGCTTCTGAAAGCTGAACTTTATGGCCCGAAGCATCGGTAGATGTCCAAACGCCGCCCTTGTACTGATAATATGTTCCGGTACGCTTATCGGTATATCCGGCGTCGTAAAGGAGTCCCTGCGGAGAAAAAATGGCCCATGAGGAAGATGCCCAGGTATTCTGGGATGTATAAACGCTGGTCATCTTGCTTCCCTCGTAGATTTCGAAGGTGCGTGTTCCACTTTGGGAATCTTCTTTGCCAATTTCCACGACCGATTTATCTGAAAGATTATAAGTATACCCATACCCTTTGAATTCTATAGGCAGAAAGGACCATTCTCCGGAAAGAATAATCTGTTTGCCGTCTACTGTATAATAGGCAGACCACGCAGCTTCTGACATATCACGGTCAAAAGTAACGATTGTTTTCCCGCCTTTAACCTGAACGCTGCTAATTTTAGGGGGATCATAACCTTGATTTTGATCCGCGAAGGCACCAAAGTTTATCAGCAGAACCGACATGCTTATGAATAAGGAAATCAGCTTCTTTACCATATTTCTTTTCCCTGCTGCTGTATATTTGTCCCTTGTTCCTGGCAACTGGCCAGAGGCCTGGGACATCTCATTGCCTTGGGGTTACAGAGATAACGAACCGCCTATTTTTCGTATTTACCAAACATGTTATTGGATCCTGCCAGAGGATATTAAAAGTTTATAAAAAATATTTGAATTATAATAAACTTTCCCCAAAGTATTGTTTTTTTCGAGGATTGTATGAGCTGAATACTTGACAAGGCTGGATTTGTTCCTCTAAACTGTGGAACGGTTGACGAACCGTAGGAGGCGCTGCTATGTCATTTGCAGGAGAGAGCTTTGGAATTAATGTTTTCAATGATTATGTGATGCGGGAAAGACTCCCGAAGGAGACTTATCAAGCTTTACATCGCACAATTGATAACGGCAGAAGACTGGATGCTCAGGTAGCCAGTGTAGTTGCAAACGCGATGAAAGACTGGGCCATAGAACGCGGGGCTACCCACTATACACATTGGTTTCAACCCTTGAACAGCGTAACTGCTGAAAAGCACGACGCTTTTATAACGCCTATTTCCGGCGGAAAAGTAATTAATGAGTTCAGCGGGAAGGAACTGGTTCGGGGTGAGGCGGATGCCAGCAGCCTGCCAAGCGGCGGTTTGCGTTCAACCTTTGAAGCCAGAGGTTACACCGCGTGGGATCCGACTTCCTATGCGTTTATCAAGGAACACACATTGTGTATTCCGACGGCATATTGCAGTTACAGCGGGGAGGCTCTCGATAAAAAAACCCCGCTGCTCCGAAGTATGGAAGCTGTAAGCCGGCAGGCTGTACGGATTTTGAAGCTCTTTGGCAGGAACGATGCAACCCGCGTCGTGCCCAGCGTTGGGCCGGAACAAGAGTATTTCCTGGTAGATAAAAAGCTGTATGATCAGCGCAGCGATTTGATCTTTGCTGGCAGGACGCTCTTCGGCGCGATGGCCCCTAAAGGACAGGAACTGGGCGATCATTTCTTTGGAACAATCAAACCAAGAGTTCAGGCTTTTATGACAGAACTGAATGAAGAGCTGTGGAAACTGGGAGTACTGGCCAAGACAGAACATAATGAAACCGCGCCTGCGCAGCATGAGATGGCTCCTATTTACTCTATCGTTAACGTTGCCTGTGACCATAATCAGCTGACCATGGAGATTATGAAGAAAGTGGCAGGGCGGCACGGACTGATGTGCCTGCTGAATGAGAAGCCCTTCGCCGGGGTTAATGGCAGCGGAAAACACAACAACTGGAGCCTGACCACAAATACCGGATATAATCTTTTGGAGCCAGGGGACAGTCCACATGAGAGTGCGCAGTTCCTTCTGTTTCTGATGAGTGTGATCAAAGCCGTTGATGAGAATCAGGATTTGCTGAGAGCCAGCGTAGCCAGTGCTGGAAACGATCATCGCCTTGGAGGGTTCGAAGCTCCCCCGGCGATTATAAGCATATTTCTCGGGAATGAGCTGACAGAAATTCTGGAAGCGCTTGAAAGCGGGACAGACTACTTTGGGCGCGAAAAATCGGAGATGACAATCGGGGTTCATATGCTTCCCAAATTTCCGAAGGACACGACAGATCGGAACAGAACGTCTCCATTTGCTTTTACAGGAAACAAATTTGAGTTCCGAAGCCTGGGATCCAGTGCATCCATCTCTGCACCGAACGTAGTACTCAATACGATTGTAGCGGAGAGTCTGCGGCAGTTCGCGGATGAACTGGAAGGCACGGAAAACTTCCAGGAGGCTTTGCACGAACTCATTATTCGGAATATTCGGGAGCATAAAAGAATCATTTTCAATGGAAACAATTATTCTGATGAATGGATTCAGGAAGCCCAAAGGCGGGGGCTGCTGAAACTGGATTCTGCGGTAGACGCGCTTCCTTGTTATACTGCAGAGAAAAATGTGAAACTCTTTGCAACCCATAAGGTTCTTAGTGAAAGTGAATTGCGCAGCCGCAGAGACATTGGGCTGGACAGTTATGCCAAGATGATAGGCATAGAAGCTAAGACTATGCTGATGATGGCCAGAAGGGAAATCCAGCCTGCTGTCATTCGATATGCCGGAGACATGGCAGAGGCGGGAAACCGCATTATGATGTTCGGAAATACTTATCCCCATGCAGCGGCCGGCAAGCTTGTTGAAAAGCTTTGCCTGGGATTGGAAAGATTAAACAGCGGGATTGAGACTCTGTCTCAGATGATGGATCAAAAGCCAACAGGAGAGGATCCGCTGCAAGAGGCACGATATATGCATGATCAGGTTATGCCAGCAATGGATGATCTGAGGAAAGCGGCGGATGAACTGGAAGAGATTACAGACCGGAAAGCCTGGCCGTTTCCCACGTATGACGAACTACTGTTTAATATCTGAAAGCAGCAACACAGAACGGCTCTTCGTTGCGAGGAGCCGTTTTGTAATGGTTTTGTCATTTGTTTTTCTCCTGATTTTGGTGTATGATATTGTCGCAAGGTAAAGCGCGAAATTGCCTTGGCGGGAGGGAGAGGTATACTGATGTTCGAACCCAAAATACGGAACCAACAAACGGATATGCTGATGAGAGCGGTGTTGGCACTGGAAACGGAAGAAGACGCCTATCGCTTTTTTGAAGACCTGTGCACAATTCCAGAGATTCGCAGCATTTCTCAGCGCCTGGAGGTTGCTTATCTGCTGCGAAAAAAAGAGACATATCAAAAAATTGCTGACGAAACAGGCGCATCCAGTGCAACGATTTCCCGTGTAAAACGCTCACTGAGCTACGGGGCCGAGGGGTATGACAGGGTCCTGAACAAAATGAACATTGAGGAAGAATAACAATGGACTTAAGCGGACTAAATGATAAGCAGCGTATGGCCGCGGAAACCTTAGAGGGACCTGTTCTGATCCTGGCAGGAGCGGGCAGCGGAAAAACCCGGACTTTGACATATCGGGTGGCGAATTTGATTGATCATGGCGTACCCGCCCGGGAGATTCTGGCCCTGACATTTACTAACAAGGCTGCCAAGGAAATGAAAGAGCGCATTTCTCTTCTTGTTGGAGCAGAGGCTGCAAACGAGTCATGGGTCAGTACTTTTCACTCCACCTGTGCCAGAATACTGCGACGGGATATTGAGAAACTTGGATATGAACGATCTTTTGTTATTTATGATGACGACGATCAACAGACCCTGCTGAAGGAGATACTAAAAAACCAGAATATTGATGACAAATTTATCCCTATTCGTGAAGTGAAGGGAAAAATAAGTGATGCTAAAAACAAACTATATTCACCGGACGAATGGTTTATGCACTCTGCACGAGATCATCGAAGCCAATTAATTCATGACATTATGACAGCCTATGAAAACAGGCTGAAAAAAATGAATGCGCTTGATTTTGATGATTTGCTTCTGAAAACACTGGAATTGCTGGCAGACCATCCCCCGGTGCTGGAAAGCTATCGAAATCGTTTTCAATATGTTCTGGTGGATGAATATCAGGATACGAACAAAGCTCAGTATGAGTTCGTGCGCCTGCTGACAGATAAAAGCAGAAACCTCTGCGTGGTTGGTGATGATGATCAAAGTATCTATGGCTGGCGCGGAGCAGATATCAGAAACATTCTGGATTTTGAAAAAGATTATCCGGACGCAAAAGTAATTAAGCTTGAACAAAACTATCGTTCTACTTCAACGATTCTTGATGCGGCGAATCAGGTGATTGCCAATAATACAGACCGGAAGGATAAATCACTTTGGACGCAGATCGGAGAAGGCGAGAAGATCAGGATATTCGCCGCTGAGGACGAGCGGGATGAGGCGGCATGGATAGCGGATAATATCATGAACCTGAAACGAGCAGGAGAGAAACTGGGCGATACAGCAGTTCTTTACCGGACAAATGCACAAAGCCGTGTTCTGGAAGAGATGTTAATGCGTGCATCTATTCCATACAAGGTCTTTGGCGGGCAGAGGTTTTATGACAGAAAAGAAATCAGAGATGTGATTGCCTATCTGCGGGTGATTGCAAATCCGACCGATGATATCAGTTTGCGGCGGATTATTAATGTACCCAGACGCAGCATCGGGGACAGTACGGTTCAGATGCTGATAGATCATGCAGCCAAAGAGGGAATGCCGCTTTACAGCGCGCTTGGAGATTTACCATCGGCACTGAGCAGCAGACCCAGGAAATGCGTTACTGATTTTTTTATGACGATGACGATGCTTTCCGCCTTAAAAGACACTATGCCGCTTGAATCGTTCGTAGAAGAAGTGATTCAAAGGACAGGGTTACGGGAACAATATGCCAGAGAAGATTCTGAAGAGGCGCATAACCGACTGGAAAACATGGATGAATTCATGGGGGCGATTCATGAATTTGTGAGAATGAGTGAAAACGCCTCACTGGAAAGTTATCTGGAGAATGTTGCCCTGGTTACAGATCTGGATCGGGAGGATGACGAACGCGGCTATGTGACATTAATGACTCTGCATTCTGCGAAAGGTCTTGAGTTCAGGAATGTGTTTATTTCCGGTATGGAAGAAAACATTTTCCCTTCAAGCCGAAGCGTAATGGATGACAAAAAACTGGAAGAAGAACGTCGGTTGATGTATGTTGGCATTACCCGCGCCAGACAGAGACTGTATCTTTCGAGGGCACGGGAAAGAATGATCTATAATCAGGTGAGCTTTAATCCTGCAAGCCGGTTTATTTCAGAAATACCCGAGCGACTGATGGATGATATGTGGCCGGGAAGACAGAGAAAGAATTTCGGCAAACCACAATCAGCTTTACTGCCGAGAGATTCTGAAAAGAAAGAAATATACAATGGCAGAGGATTGGGCAAAGGATCCCGCCCCGCGCTTCCTGTAGCCCAGATAGGAAAACCGAAACTGACATTTCAGGGGAATAACCTTGGAAATATTCCGGGTGTTACAAAAGGTTTTGCCCTAAGCAAAATACATGAACAGGAAGATAACGCCATGAGCCGGCTTTTTCAGAAGGGAGAGCGCGTTATGCACCGCAAATTTGGGGCGGGAGTGGTGCGGGAGATTACTGGCACAGGAGCGGACGCCCGGATTTCCATTGAGTTTACAGCTTATGGCCTGAAAGAGTTCGCACTGAGTATTGCGCCGATTATCAAACTGGAGGATTAAACAATGAACGATCCCATGGCTCGTATGCGCCTCCTGGTCGATCAGCTGAAGAAAACCAGTTATGCTTATTATGTTCTGGATGATCCGATTATCAGTGATATGCAGTGGGATCAGCTCTATGATGAGCTGCGGGCTCTGGAGCTTCAGACAGGCATCACCCTGCCGGACTCTCCCTCCCATCAGGTCGGCGGTGCCCCGCTGAAAGGCTTCGAGGAGCATCGGCATATTACAAGACTGTGGAGTATGGACAAAGTTCAGAGCTTTGAGGCTCTGGAAGCTTGGATTGCCAGGACCGAGAAGCTGGCCGGAAGGGAAAATCTGAAGTATTATGTAGAATATAAGTTTGACGGACTGACGCTTAACCTGACTTATGATCATGGGAAGCTTGTACAGGCTGCTACGCGCGGAAATGGAATTATTGGCGAAGCGATTTTGCCACAGGCTAAGACAATTCATTCGATCCCGCTGGAGATTCCATATAAGGGGCTCATGGAGATTCAGGGAGAATGTATCATGCGACTGAGCACGCTGGAAAAATACAATAAGACAGCCAAGGTGCCGCTAAAAAACGCGCGAAATGCAGCAGCCGGAGCGCTTCGAAATCTGGATCCAGCCGTAACTGCATCACGCCACCTGGATGCGTTCTTTTATCAGATAGGGACGATTGAAAACCCTCCATATAAAAACCAGCCGGAAATGATCGCGTTTATCCAGGAAAACGGTTTCCAGACCAGCCCGTATCTTGGCTGCGGAACGGGCAGGGAGGCGCTTGAAGCTGAAATTCAAAAGGTTGGAGATGAACGCTCAAAACTTGATTGGCTGATTGATGGTGTCGTGATTAAGGTTGGAGATACGCAGCTGCGAGAGCAGATGGGCTTTACGGAAAAGTTTCCAAGGTGGGCAGTGGCGTACAAGTTTGAAGCGGAGGAATGCGTTACCAAGCTGGAAAAAGTAACCTGGGAGGTCGGCAGAACCGGCAAACTGACCCCATTGGCTCATGTGACCCCGGTGGATTTTTACGGTGTAACCGTCAGGAAGGCTACCCTGAATAATTTAGGGGATATTCGGAGAAAAGATGTCGCTATAGGATGCAATGTATGGATCCGTCGAAGCAATGACGTCATTCCGGAGATCATCGGACGCGCCGGAGAACCGGTGGAAGGCGAGACTCCTATTGAGGCACCGTCGGTATGCCCTGCGTGCGGACAACGCCTGACAGAGAGAGGAGCTCATCTTTTCTGTATGAACAGATCCAGCTGCAAACCACAGGCGGTTGCGCGCATTACGCATTTTGCGGGACGGGAGGCCATGGACATTGACGGACTTAGCGAGAAAACAGCTGAACAGCTATATGAAGTTTGCCATGTACGCGTTCCTGCGGATCTTTATCAGCTGCTGCCAACGGATCTTTTGCTGATTGATGGATTTAAGGAAAAAAAAGCAACAAATCTGCTAAGGTCACTGGAGAAGAGCAAAAACTGTCAGCTTGATGCATTCCTGTTTTCTCTCGGAATTCCAAATGTGGGACGAAAGACTGCCAGGGATTTGGCCAGCCATTTTCGAACGTTGGAGAGAGTGCAAAATGCAAAGATGGATGAACTTGTTGCTATCCCGGATGTAGGAGAGATTGTGGCCCAAAGCATCACGGAGTTTTTCAGCTTTGAAGAAAACCTGCTGATGATTAAGAAGCTGCTGGAAGCTGGAATTCATCCAGTGGAGGCACAGGGGAGCATATCCGGACCGTTTTCAGGCAAGAGCATCGTTGTCACGGGAACGCTTCCGAGTTTGAGCCGAAAACAGGCGGAGGATTTAATTCGCCAGGCTGGAGGAACGGCTGCATCTTCTGTGAGCAAAAAAACAGCTTTTGTGGTTGTGGGAGACGACGCAGGAAGCAAGCTGACCAAAGCGCAGGCTTTGGATATAGAAACAATCGACGAGGAAGAACTGATTCGAAGATCAAAAGGCTGAGCAATGACGAACTGACTCATCGCATCGAAATGGAAAGGAAAGGACGAAAATGTTTCGAAATTTGAGCTCGTGGATCAGCATGTTCAGAGCAAATCCTGGAGGAACCTTGATAAATTTGCTCTTTATTATCGTCGCACTGCTGCTGAGCCTGATTTTGCATGAAATAGGGCATGGGTTCGTTGCGCTGAAATGCGGAGATCCAACAGCGAAAATGATGGGACGCCTCAGTCTGGACCCCAGGAAACATCTTGATCCCATTGGGATGATCTGCATGTTTTTTCTCGGCATTGGCTGGGCTAAGCCAGTTCCTATCAATCCGTATAATTTCCGGAAACGAAACAGGGACCTGATTTTGGTCTCTATTGCGGGGATTTTTGTAAATCTCGTTTTATTTCTGATCTCCACCTTTCTATATGTACTTTTATTCCAGAAAACAGGAACCTTTGTTGACTATCTGAAACAGTTTTTGATGATTCTGCTGACATATAATATCTCGCTGGCAGTGTTCAATCTTGTTCCGATCCCACCGTTGGATGGATACAGACTCGTTAACCAAATCTTTTTCAAGGGCCGGCTGGATTACAGTATGAATGCGCAAACGATGCAATTGATCCATTACGGTTTTTTATTCCTCTGCCTGAGCGGAGTGCTCAGCAATGCATTCAGCAGAATTTGCAATTTTTTCATGGTGCAGGCAGCAAACCTGTTTTCTTCATTAATCGGTCTAGGCATTACTTTTGTTTAAGAAACAGGAAGGGATACGGAAAGAAAAAACATGTCCATTATGTTTCGACTGAAAGATTTTGATGGGCCGCTGGATCTGCTCCTTACTCTGATTGGAAAGGCACAGATCGATATTAAGGAGATCTTCGTCAGCGAAATTACGGATCAATATCTGGAAATTGTGCGGAGCGCTCCGGATCTTGACATGGATGAAGCCAGCGACTTCCTGGTTATGGCGGCCACTTTGGTAGAGATCAAAAGGCGTGCGATGCTGCCAAGAAAACCCAAAGAGGAAGAGAATGAAGAAGATCCGGAAACAGAACTCATTCGCCGGCTGGAAGAATACAAGAGGTACAAGGAAAGCGTAGAGAATCTTCGCAATTTTGAAACTGCGGCCAGAAATGCCTTTACAAAGCTTCCGGAAGAGTATCCGCTTCCGCCACAGGAGGTGGAATTGACAGGGCTGACGCTTGAGGGACTGACGGAGGCGTTTTTAAGGATTTGGGCGCGGAAGCCCGGAGATGATGAACCGGCGGTGAATCATTATGCGCCGCGAAATATTCACAGGGATCAGCATAATGTTCAGGACTGTATGCTGAATGTTATGTATCGAATCAGGGAAAAAAAGCGGATCAGCTTCGAAGAAGTGTTTTCGGAGGTTCCATCAAAAGAGGAGGTCGTGACTTTTTTTCTGGCGATACTTGAACTGCTGAAACTAGGCCAGATTCATGCGGAACAGTCCGGTGTCTACGGAGAATTGATACTGATCCGCGGACGAGCTCCGTTTGCTGAAATGCAAGAGGAACAGCCGGGCAGAAAACAGAAGAAAAAGCAAAGATCCGAGGATGAAGAAACATAGTTCGTGAAATTTAGCTTCATGGATTCTTGAATTTATGTTATAAAACAAATTGGTTCAGGTTCACAGGATAATCAAAATCTATTCTTAAGCAGAAAAACACCTGAGCCTGCAGAAGACAGAGAGGGAAATTGTAACGGTGGAAGGAAATGAGAAAGGCCGGATCGAAGCCATTTTGTTCGTAGCAGGCAATGCGGTGGAGATCCGGGAGCTGAGCAAAGCGCTGAATATGGAAGAAAAAAAAGTTCAGAAGCTTCTGAACGAGCTCGAAAGCGAATACGATTTTGAACAGCGCGGTTTTTTGCTGAAGCGCTTTGGGACGAAGG
>ODAI013120821.1_pt1 | contig 10217 bp, 7 predicted proteins | sample 1539321 | NCBI WGS metagenome assembly ODAI01 (sample SAMN02144231, study PRJEB22623) | gut metagenome | biome: sheep rumen | host: Ovis aries | place: New Zealand | reverse complement strand
ATGGTAGCAGCCGTAACAGCCATGCTCCCATGGATTGGTTTCCCACGTTCACAGAATGCACTCAACGCAATCAATAACGCTTACGAAGAGAAACTTATCTAATAAGAATTTAGAGTTAAGAATTAAGATTTAGAGTAAAAAAACATATACTACTTAAATCTTAATTCTTAATTAATAATTATATAAGAATAGCACAAAAGATTAATTCCTCTTTTAGCCACATCAAATTTTTAATATGAATTCAAAAATTATCTACATTATCTCCTTACTATTGACAATTACCTTTGGCGCACACGCCCAAACAACATTGCCCACTCCAGAAGTTTATTTTCAGGAGGATGACACTATTGACATATACGCAGATGAATCAGCCACAATCACCAACAAAATAAATTATAATGAGCAAGAGGATGTAAAGTGGTCCATCGTTTTTTATGGCAAAAACTTTTACTACACAACAGGTTCATATGAAGACGGTTCATTTACATTCACGCCACCCAACCCAAGCGAAAATACAGTAAAGACATATGATTTCCCAGTAAATATCAAGAAGATACTCAAAGACGAATCAGAGTGTTTACTTGACACAACAAAGACATTTTACATAAGAGTGTATCCTAAGCCACGTGCAACCGTAGTTGCACGATTCTGTACGAATTACGAAGACGAAACTGGCTTTACGGCTATTCCAATTTCTAATAAATCAAGTTTGACAGATGGAGTATTCCATTTAAGTTCATACGCAACTCATGTATTACGTATAAGCGTCCCATCAGTTTCAAAGGACGAATCATGCTGGGAATGGAGTGTTGGCGATTCAATTCGTAAAGCAGGTATAGGTCAAACCTGCAAATTTAGATTTTCAGAAGAGGATGCTTCAGAAGATGGCACTTCACATTTCTATAAGATAAAACTGCGCAACAAATTGCCTTACCGTAAGGAAGCATTTGAAGATGAATACAACCTTGAATGTAAGGTTTATCCTGTACCAACAGCAGGAGTATGCGAATATGTAGAAACATACAGTGGTAAAGCTGCTGGATTCGGACTTCAATATTCCGGAGGTATAAAAGATGCATGGAGAGTAAATTGGTCAGACGGCAACGGTAACGAATATACCGAAGAGGAGATGAACAACATCTGCAAATACGTGGATGAGCCAACAAAATTTATTTACAGATTATATGTAAACAACGGAGACGACTTTACTGGTTATTATCACGGTATAACACATCCTGTGCTTATGGTATGGAAAGAGCCTAAGGCAAGCGTGTACAACGTGAACGGAACAGTAATCACTGATGGGAATAATAAAGACGAACACAACATAGCCTGTTCAGAAGAAGACGAAATAAGCGTCAGCTTCAAGGTGGATGGTGGATACGAGACTGACGACAGTTGGATATCATTTGTTGACTCATCCTCAACAAGCAGCATGAATGACAGTGTCGTTACATGCAAGTTCAAGATTGTCATTCCGGATTCAATAAGGAGCAAAGCAAAAAGCGAAGCTTGCACATATCCAATCTATGTAAAGATTCAAAACCGATACACGGGTACAAACAGTTCTCCTGATTCAATATGGTTCAACGACAGTATTAAGGTAAACTTAAACGTTCTACTTCATCCATTAGCACCAACCAAACTTATTCGTAAGGGAAATGGAAATAGTGGCACGGTTATTGCATCTGTAAACAATAATGATCCATACACAAGTATGAGTAATTACAGCCTTGTATATGGATACGAGAACGCAAACGGTGACGTCATAGAGCATCAGAAAAAATTTATTGATGTTATAAATCGTAAACATCTTTATGACACATTCCCAAAGGCAGAGTTGGCAGACAAGACAAATAAGTTCTATGTGTATGCTACAATTTACATAAGAGGAACGGAACTGACAAGCGACAGATGCTACCTGACTAATGATGAAGAATTGCAGGAAGATATCACAGAAGTCAGGAAGTACGAGGTCAATGGACGCCAAATAAACTCTACAACCCGAGGACTTGTCATCATTCAAATGTCGGACGGTTCAACAAAGAAAGTAATACAAAAATAAAGCAAGACGAATTATGAAGATTAAGAGTAAAAATTATTTCAAATCATTCCTTTTGATTGGATTTGCTTGTCTTGCAACAACATTAAATGCACAGAGCAAAGAAAACAAATTTCTTGGATTAAAGGAAATGAGATGCGCTCTATCAAGTGAATTCTGTTTCGGGGACAAATCAGGATTCACCCCTGCCAATGCTTTTACGGAACTGTTATCAACGCAGAACAATAATTACCTTATCAATTTTGAAGGAGTATTCTCAAAAAAGAAGACGACAGAGACATCATTTATAGTTGGTATAGGTTGCACAACAATGTCATTCAAAACGAATTATAAGACTCCGTCGTATAGTTTCTCAACAAATCAGGATGTTGATGGTGATACATACATACGTGAATATCAAAACCTCAATATCCATCAAGAAACAAGTGGGCACTCATTTATATTCGCCATTGCATTCAGAGAAAGGTGGAGACTTAGCAAGAGCATTAATATGTACGGTGACTTAGGAGTGAATTGCATGGTTTCACCGTCCTTGAATGCAAATAAGACAGATGGTTCTGCAAAAGTTACTGGGCTTTACAACCAATACAACGACATATCTCTTGACAAAGACTGGGGATACAACGGATTTGGCTCTGTCGATTTAAGCAAGGCCACAAACAAGGATGTTGATGTAAATAGCCTTGTACCAATCTCATTCATAAGATTAGGATTTGAGCTGGAAATGACAAAAGCATGCAACATCATCTTTGGAGCAACGTACCAGAGAGCCTTGAAGAATTTAATTAAGCAGACAGATAGTAGTAACTCTGTAAACACAGGCAACGCCATTATATACAATACAATTTCCAATATGGAATCAACAGAAAACATACGAAACCTTCTCGGTTCGTATCGCGAATCCAAGTTTACGGGAATGATGGTAAACCTCGGATTATCAATAAGATTTTAATAACGTAAGAAGATTTGTTATTTTAGGATGAACATACTTGACAGAAGTGATAAAATACAGATACTGGGGCACATATGCATGATAGGAGCATGCACCATGTGGGGACTAATGGCACCATTAGGCAAGGATGCGATGACTCACGGAATATCTGGAATAGAGATGGTTACTTTCCGTGTTGTCGGCGGAGCGATATGTTTTTGGTTCGCATCATTATTCGTCAAGACAGAAAAGGTGGAGCATAAGGATTATCTCCGCTTCTTCCTTGCAGGAATGTTTGCCATCGTCTGTAACCAATGTTGCTATACGGTTGGATTGAGTATTACCTCACCTGTCAACGCAAGTATTATGACAACGACAATGCCTATAATAACTCTTGTGCTTTCAGCTCTGTTCCTTCATGATGCAATAACTGCCAGAAAACTATTAGGCGTCTCACTCGGAGCTTCGGGTGCATGTCTCCTAATATTGGGAAGTACACAAGGCGTGGCTAAAGGTGGAGTCCTGTTTGGCGATATACTTTGCATCATGGCACAATGCAGTTATGCTGTCTATCTGACTTTTTTCAAGTCGTTGATACAGAAGTACAGTGTCATAACGTGCATGAAGTGGATGATTACTTTTGCCGCTATGGTTATCACTCCATTTACATTCATGAGGGTTGTACACCTTCCATGGAAGGAGATAAGTAGCGTGACATATATGGAGACAACATTCGTGGTTGTAGGTGGAACATTCCTTGCATACATATGTTCCATTCGGGCACAGAAGATACTACGCCCTACCGTTGTGGCAATGTACAACTACGTTCAACCAATCATAGCGTGCATCGTGAGCGTTTGTCTTGGACTTGGCATCTTCGGATGGAGTCAGGCACTTGCCGTATTGCTTGTGTTCTCTGGTGTACGACTGGTGAACAGAAAGAAATAGAGTTCAACTTACGTTATTTATTCTTTGAGATGTGAGGAGGTAATGGACTCTATCGCACGCATATCACAACAGAAACAAATCAATTCTACAATACAAACAAGAGTAAGAGACTCTTCTAACTTATTAGACACATAGATTAAAAGCATGAAACAACTATTAAAAACAACTGTACTATTCTCCCTTTTATTAGTTTTAGTGCCCGTAAAATCATTGGCTGACGAGATTGAACCTATCATAGATGAATTGCCTTCTACACTCAGGGACAAATACAAAGACGCATGTGAAAATAAACATATCACATGCAATTGGGTGTTAGGATTGGCAGATACACTTGAAATGTATTCAAAGGATAAGGACGATGACCGTTTCCTTATGCTTGCCTCTATGATTCGCAATTATCATGCGTTTGTCAACAATGATTCCGTACGGTTCTTTGCCAATAATGACATAACGCTCGAACTGGCAGAAAAGCACAAGTTTTATGACACGTACTTTTCCGAAGCATTAAACCGTGTTACGTTCCTCCTGAATATAGGACGAAACCACTCGGCGATGAAGTATTCGCGCTTCCTTGTCGAAAAGGCAAAGGAATATAAACATCCGACGGGGATGTTCACAGGTTATCACAGTATAGGAAACATATACGAAAAGATGGGCTTATACCATCAGGCACTCTTGGCATTCAAGGAAGCAGACAGGACCTTGAACGGACTGGGTGTGGATTATAACGAGTACCGTACTTATTGCCGTCAGGACATAGCTCTTGAGAACTACAACCTTGGTAATTATGAAGATGCTGAACGTGGCTGTCTTGCCCTTATAGAGAAAGATCCTCTGGACATACGTAGCATCTCTGTGCTGGCAAGCGTATATTTCAAAACAAATCAAAGGGACAAGTTCTACGAATGTTACAACAAGATTGACACAATCAATCCGTCATTACTCGGAGCCCTAGAATCAATGTATCCAGATATTAAGACAAACATCCAGGTACAACACCTCGCAATAGATGGCAAAACAGAAGAAGCACTTCAACTTGCAGCTACACTTCCTTATCTTGAGTGTCAGAACCTAAAGGTTGACATCTATATGCATACCAACCGCTGGAAGGAAGCATTCTACTGTCAGAAAGAACTGAATACGCACTACGACTCTTTGAACTATGCAGGTAATGAGAACGACATGAGGGAGATAAACGTAGAGATGGACCATCTGTACAAGACAACACAACAGGAGAAGAAGATAACAGCACTACGCTACCACGTCTCAATTGGTTTCCTTCTTTTCCTCATCATCCTCGGTACATGTACATACTTCATACATCGTAACATTATCATATCAAAGAACAACAAGGCACTCGCAGCTAACCTTGACAAGATACTTGAGTACAAGGCACTGCTCATGGATAAATATACGACGAATGAAGAAGACTGTAAGACACCTGACGCTGTAAATGATGATAAGAAGCAAGAAACAACAGACGAGAAATACAACTTTAATGAAGATGTCTCCAGATATCTTCACGAACTTACTACACGTCACTTGTTCACAAATCCAGACTTCGACAGGAACGCTTTGTTGTCAGAATTGAACATCCATCGTTCAAGCTTCTTCAACGACTTTGAACGACAGACAGGATTAAGTATATCCAAATTCATCCTGAAGATGAGAATGGAATACGCAGCCCAACTTATCAAGGACAACCCAGAATATACACTTGAAGCAATTGCCACGGATAGCGGAATTCTGAGCCGAACAACATTCTACAGAAACTTCACAAACTACTTCGGTATCACTCCAAGTGCATATAGGAACGAACACGGGCAGAACAACTAATTGCACTCAGGAAGCAATCACGGCAATTAAGTCCAAGACAAACTTTATGTTTTTCACACGTTTATTTTTTTTGAAACACTCTGTATCAAAATTGAAACAAGCAATACACCATAGTGCAAGTAGGATTGCTATAATAGGAGTAACTTTGCAACGAAAATATAATCAGGTGGCACTATTGGGGTAAAATCCATAACCAAAGCCACACTGAAACTTCCCAAAGACAGCAATAATGATTAGACTTAATTTGGTTATAAAAAATAATTGCTTATAGATTTGGTAATAACAAGAACAGGGTTATTTTTAGTGTATTAAGGGTTATGGAACTATTAGAAAGGCAATGACGCGAGTCATTGCCTTCCTCTTTGAATACGTATATCCGTGGCAATGGGAAAACATCGGGACATGACACACATCATCCTACGATTTTTCGTCAAGGCACAAATGAATTGTATTTTTTATCCATGTTTTCTGAAGAAATACCAGTTAAAGGGGAATATATAATTATAGTTTTTCGTATCTTTGCACAACTTTGTATTTTACACAAATAAATCACGAGATGAAGACAGGACTTGTACTTGAAGGCGGCGGAATGAGAGGCCTCTTCTCCGAGGGTGTGTTTGACGTTCTTCTGGAGAACGGAATCGTGCTTGACGCTCTTGTTGGAGTGTCGGCTGGTGTATTGTTTGGCTGCAATTACAAGTCGGGACAGATAGGCAGGGGCGTGCGCTACAACACGAAGTATGCCAAAGACCCAAGGTACATGAGCGTGCGTTCGCTCCTCACCACGGGCAATTACGTTAATGAGGATTTTGCCTACGGAGAGATGCCTCTGAAACTCGACAAGTTTGACTTTGATGCGTTCAACGCCAACGACATGGAGTTTCATATCGTGTGTACGGACATCGTTACGGGAGAACCCGTGTACAAGAAATACGTCAAGTCAGACAACTCGCTCATGGATTGGATGCGTGCCTCTGGTTCCATGCCACTTGTATCAAAACCTGTTGTACTTGAAGGTCATACGATGCTCGACGGAGGAATCGTGAACAGCATTCCTCTTGAGTATGCACAGAGTGTGGGGTTGGAAAAGAATATAGTGGTTCTGACTCAGCCGAGAGGGTATCAGAAGAAGCCATTCAAGGCAACATGGCTCTTCCGTATGTTCGTAAAAAAATATCCGAAGGTGGCAGAGAAGATGGCTGTGCGTCATGAGATGTACAACAAGCAGTTGGAGTACGTGTATGGTGAGGCAGATAAGGGCAACGTGTTGCTCATCATTCCAGACGAGCCACTTAACATAGGGCGTGTGGAGGGTAATCCCGACAAGATGCGCCATTGTTACGAGATGGGACGCAGGAAGGCTCTGTCTATGATAGATGAGATAAAGAGTTTCTGTCCTCCAATCCCCAAAGGGGGCGTCCATCAAGGCAAATAACAAGTAACAAGAAACAATTAACATACATCCCCTTGTTCTGAACAGGCACCCCCTTTGGGGGCAGAGGGGCTTATGATATGAAGAAACAACTCAATATAGTATTCTTGATAGCAGGAAGCGAACCGCTCGGAAGCGCAGGAATGCAGGCGGACATAAAGGCTATCACTGCTTGTGGCGGATATGCGGCTTGTGCCCTTACAGCCATAGTGGATGAAGACACGACAAGGGTGAAGAGTATCCATCATCTGCCTGTTGACCTCATCACGTCTCAGGCGGAGTCGTTCCTCGGTGACATAGGTGCTGGGTGCATAAAGACAGGTGTGCTCCCAAGTGAGGCAATCATCAAGGGAGTGGCTGGCGTTATAAAACGCTACCCAAATATTCCACTTGTATGCGACCCTGTGGTCGTAAATTCCGTAGGCGAGAAACTTGTGAGCGATGATGCCATCAACGCCTACAAGGATTATATGTTTCCGCTCTCAACCCTCATCACACCAAACAGACGTGAGGCGGAGGTACTCCTCGGCAGGAAGATTGAGAACGTGCGTGAGGACATAAAGGAACTGGGCAGGTGGGGCAATTCTGTCATCATCAAGTCAATCGAAGGAAATGGCACTTTGTCCGATTACCTCTACAACGCCAAGACGGGCGAGGTGTTGGAGTTTAAGAAGCCAAGGATAGATACGAATAACGTGAATGGAACTGGAGACTCATTCAGTTCTGCCATTGCAACATACATTGCAAAGGGCTATCCGCTTAATGATGCTGTTGCCAAGGGTGAGGAGTTCATTGGACGTGCCATTGCCCTCGGAGCAGAATACGAGTTCGGTCACGGATTCGGACCAGTACACCCTTGTTTCATGGAAGACAAGAGCGTACACGAGAGAATATATAATTAGCCCCCCGTCCCCCGAAGGGGGCGGCCTCTGGAATCAGGAGGAGGGCTGATATAAAATTAAATTTTAAATAACAGAAAAAACTTCTGGATATTTGGAGCTTGCCGAAATAACGGAAAAATCTATGCTCGATATCCGGAGGCCGCCCCCTTTGGGGGCTGGGGGGCTTTATGAACGCACTAATTTTTGCAGCAGGACTTGGCACTCGTCTCAAGCCATTGACGGACACGATGCCAAAGGCAATGGTACCTGTAAATGGTAAACCGCTCCTGCAAATACTCATAGAGAAACTGAAGACGATTGGCGTCACAAAGGTGGTAATAAATGTGCATCACTTTGCACAGCAGATTATTGACTTTGTTAATGCCAACGACTCTTTCGGTATAGACATACGTTTCTCTGACGAGACGGATATGTTGCTTGAGACAGGTGGAGGACTCAAGAAGGCTTCACAGTTGTTTGATGACAAGTCACCGGTTCTCGTTCATAACGTGGACATCCTCAGTAATGCAGACCTCTCAGCATTGTACGAGGAGGCAAAGCATACGACCTTGCTTGTGTCTGAACGTCAGACACAACGTTATCTGCTGTTTGACGACAACAATCGCCTTGTGGGTTGGACGAATATTGCCACAGGAGAAGTCAAGAGTCCTTACAGAAATCTTGACCCTGAGAAATACCACAAATATGCTTTCTCAGGCATTCAGGTGTTCAATCAGGAATTGCTCCCATATATGGATAGTTGGGAAGGCAAATTCTCCATCATCGACTTCTATCTCTCCATTTGTGACAAGGCAGAAATCAGATGCAAGGTAGGCAGGGATTTGCAACTTCTTGATGTCGGAAAACTTGATACGATTGCAAAAGCAGAAGAGTTTTTGAAGATGTAAAACAGATTTTTGTCAATTACTCACGTTTATTTGCGCTAATTCACTATCTTTGCAAGCAAAATATATAATTTCTATACAACGTGCAACAGAAAATTATCATTTTAGACTTCGGTTCGCAGACAACTCAGCTTATTGGACGTCGTGTCCGCGAGTTGAATACGTTCTGTGAGATTGTACCGTACAACAAGTTCCCAAAGGATGACGAAGGTATCATAGGCGTCATTCTTTCAGGTTCACCACTCAGTGTGTATGCGGACGATGCTTTCAAGATTAACTTCGACGAGATTCGTGGCAAGTACCCAATCCTTGGCATCTGCTATGGCGCACAGCTCATGGCATACACATTCGGAGGTAACGTAGAGCCAGAAGGAACACGCGAGTACGGACGTGCAAATCTTGAGTTCATGGAAGAAGGCAATCCTCTCCTCAAGGACTTCGCTCCTAACAGTCAGGTGTGGATGAGCCATGGTGACACAATCACACGTCTTCCTGAAGGATTCCACGTTATTGCTTCAACTTCAACCGTGAAGTATGCTGCATACGCTGCCGACAACGAGAAGATATGGGGTGTACAGTATCACCCAGAGGTGTTCCACTCAATTGACGGAACACAGCTCTTGAAGAACTTCGTTGTGGACATCTGTGGCGGTAAGCAAGACTGGTCACCAGCGCAGTTTGTAGAACAGACAGTCAAGGAGATAAAGCAGCAGGTGGGCGATGACAAGGTTATCCTTGGTCTCTCTGGTGGTGTCGATTCTTCTGTTGCAGCCGTTCTTCTCAACCGTGCAATCGGTAAGAACCTCACTTGTATCTTCGTAAACAACGGACTTCTCCGCAAGAACGAGTTTGAGGATGTGCTTCGTGATTATGAGTGCCTCGGACTTAACGTGGTAGGCGTGGATGCAAGTCAGAAGTTCTACTCAGAGCTTGCTGGAGTATGTGAGCCAGAACGTAAGCGTAAGATTATTGGTGCAGGCTTCATTGACGTATTTGAGGCAGAGGCACGCAAGATTGAAGGTGCTAAGTGGCTTGCTCAGGGAACTATCTACCCTGACCGCATCGAGTCACTCAACATAACTGGAAAGGTAATCAAGTCACACCACAATGTTGGTGGTCTTCCTGAGAAGATGGGACTCAAACTTTGTGAACCACTCAAGTGGTTGTTCAAGGATGAGGTTCGTCGTGTAGGACGTCAGCTTCAGATGCCAGAGCATCTTAT
>ODAI014692113.1_pt1 | contig 10218 bp, 10 predicted proteins | sample 1539321 | NCBI WGS metagenome assembly ODAI01 (sample SAMN02144231, study PRJEB22623) | gut metagenome | biome: sheep rumen | host: Ovis aries | place: New Zealand | reverse complement strand
TTTTCTGAAATACATTCTTTTTTGGAAGAAGCTGAATAGTAGTACCAGTTTGCAAAGGCAGCCTCGCGGCTTTCAAATGGTCCTCTGACTATGTCGCCGGCATTGTTTCCCTTTTTTTTACAGATATACCACATGCTGTTCTTAACAGGATTGGAAATTACCGGTGCTTCAGTACGGACAAGGGCAGATGACTGACTGAAAAGCAGAAAAGCAGAAGTTGGAAAGGGATTGAGCGCAAAAAATAAGCCTGTAAAAACGAAAAAACTTTTTAACCGATTTAACATAGAAAAAATTATACATTATTAGAGAAAAACTCACAAGTTTTTAGCTCTAATAGTTGAAAAAGAGGCGTATTTTCTATATATTTTTAGAACACCCCTTGGAAATCTATGTGCATTTAACGTACAAATGATTTTCCTTATGTCCACAAGGAGGAATGACCATTTTAATTTAACTGGTCATTTATAATTATCAGTCGTTGACTCAATAATTGTACTTTGTCCTCCTGAATTTTTTAGGAGATACTTATGAAAAAGTATGAACTTATGACTATCTATCCAATGGATGATGAGAAGTCAAAAAAAGGTGCTGAAGACGTAAAAAGCACACTCGCAAAATTCGGTGCAGAGATTACTGAAGATAAACTCTTTGGTGAACGCGATCTCGCATACATGATCAACAAACAGAGAAAAGGCCGTTTCTACCTTTACACAATGAACCTTAACCCAGGCAAAGTTCTTGAAATTGAAAAAGAATTCAAAATCAACCAGAACCTGCTTAAATACCAGTTTGTTCGCCTCGACGAAGCAAAATAAGCTTAACCACTTAAATCATTTTTAGGAGTTTATGATGACTGACTTAAATCATGTTGTACTTATTGGACGTCTTACAAGAGATCTTGGAGCTGATGAAAGAAGCTTCGGATATGTTGCAAACGGACAGGCTCGCGCTAATGTCAGTATCGCCGTAAACAGAAGCCGAAAAAATGGTGACCAGTGGGTAGACGAAGTAAACTATTTTGACGTTACAATCTGGGGAAAAACAGCAGAAAATCTTAAGCCTTATCTTTTGAAAGGCAAACAGATTTGTGTTGAAGGATATCTTAAGCAGGACCGTTGGGAAAAAGACGGTCAGAAGCAGAGCAGGGTTTCTATTGTTGCAAACAACGTTCAGCTTTTAGGCGGTAAATCAGAGGGCGGTGCGCCGGTTGGGGGTGCCCCAAGATTCCAGCCTGTAAATAATGCTGCTCCTTCTAACGGCGGATATTCAAATCCTTATCCTCAGGATTCATACGGTGATTCCGGAAATGATTTCCCGGAAGATATTCCATTCTAAACTAACAATAATAAGGAAAATATTATGGCTGAAGAAAACAAAGAATATGAAGAACAGGCTGCAGCTCAGGTTGCACCAGAGTCAGAGGGTCGCGAAGAAGATCGTGACGGTCGTGCAAAAGGTAAAACATACTTCCGCAAGAAGGTTTGCCGTTTCTGCGCTAACAAAACAAAGATTGACTACAAGGATGCAGATGCACTCCGCCGCTATATGACAGAACGCGGTAAGATTCTTCCACGCCGCATCACTGGTACATGTGCAAAACACCAGAGAGAGCTTGCAAAAGAAATCAAACGCGCAAGAGCTATCTGCCTTTTGCCATTTGTTACTGAGTAATAAAAAAAAGCAGGCAATGCCTGTTGAAATTAAATCTAAATAACGCCATGCCCATACTCCGGGTTTTGGTGTAAAAATAATAAAACGGTGGCTCAGAAGGGCTACCACAGGAGCTTGAAATGAAAGTAATTCTTAACGTAGACGTTAATCACCTTGGTGAAGAAGGAGACGTAAAAAACGTTGCTAACGGTTACGCCCGCAACTATCTTCTTCCACGTAATCTTGCTGTTCCTTACAATGATGCAACAGTAATGATTTTTGAAGCACGCAAAGCTGAAATTGAAGCACGCAAAGAGCAGAAACGCAAGGATTCTGCAAGCCTTAAAGAGAAGCTTGAAGCTCTTACTCTTGAACTTGCTATGCCAGCAGCAGCTAACGGAAAACTTTTTGGTGCCGTTACATCACACGTTGTTGCAGAAGCACTTGCTAAACAGGGCTTTGAAATTGAACGCAAGAGAATTGAAATTGCAGGTTCTACAATCAAACAGGTTGGAAGCTACCACTTCAATGTAAAACTCTACGAATCTCAGGTTGCTGAAGTTAAGCTTAACGTAAAGTCTCAGGACGAAGCTAAAGCTGACAATGCTAAAAAAGAAGAAAAAGCAGAAGCTAAAGCTGAGTAAGTTTTAATATTCAGTTTTCTATGCCGGCATTTTTATAGTGCCGGTTTTTTTTTGGATTTTTGCGGGAGATAATTATGGATGTAAATTTTAATGATAAAGTGCCTCCTCACAGTCTGGAAGCAGAACAGGCGGTTTTAGGCTCCCTGCTTTTAAACTGGGAAGCTTTTTCTGAAGTTGTTACAGTATTAAAAGCGGACAATTTTTATTCCCTTCAGAATCAGCTGATTTATGATGCACTCATTAAACTTTACACACAAAACATTACAGGTGACTCCCTTTCATTAATAAACGAACTTACAAAACAGAATAATCTTGAAAAGGCGGGTGGTCCTGCCTACATTGCCTCCCTTACAAGCTCAGTTCCTTCATCGGCAAATGTTGATTATTATGCACAGATTGTTCTTGACCGCTACGAACGACGGGAGCTTATTAAAATCTCTTCAGAACTTAAAGCATCTTCTTTTGAACTGAATATCAAGGGTGAAGATCTTATTGAAAATGCAGAAAAAAAGATTTTTGCCCTGGCAGAAAAAAATGAAAATACAGAAATTCATGCGGCCAAGCAGATGATGATTAAGGAAATTGACATCATTGAAAAGCGCTTCCGCAGTAAAAATCTATTTACAGGTATTCCGACTGGTTTTGCAAAACTCGATACCTATACATCAGGCTTTCAGAATTCAGAACTTATCATCATCGGTGCAAGACCTTCTATTGGTAAGACAGCACTTGCACTTTCTATGATGCAGTATATTGCGGTAGAAAAGCACATCAGCTGCGGTTTCTTTTCTCTGGAAATGCCTTACGAAGCTATCGGTATGCGTATTCTGGCTCAGGAAGCAAGGGTAAGCATGAGTAAAATCAGGTCTGGTATGCTCAAGCGTGAGGATATTTCAAAGATTCAGAATGCAGCAGGCCGCTGGTTTGAAGCCCCTCTTTACGTTGTTGATACACCTAATATGCGCCTTATTGACCTTAGAGCTATGGCCCGCCGCATGGTAACAAAGCATGACGTAAAAATCATCTTTATCGACTATATTGGTCTTATCACAACTGATGATCCTTCAAAGGCAACCTACGATCAGGTTGCTGAAATTTCAAAATCATTAAAGGCTCTTGCCCGCGAGCTTCAGATTCCAGTTGTCGCATTAAGTCAGGTTGCCCGCGACGCAGAAGGTGAGGAGCCTAAATTAAATCAGATTCGTGGTTCAGGTGCGGTTGAACAGGATGCTGACGTTGTTATGTTCCTTCACCGTGACCGTCTTAAGGAAGAGACTGCCGCTCAGGAAGCAAAAATCATCCTTGCAAAGCAGCGTAACGGTGCCACCGGCGACATTAAAATCATGTTCATTCCGTCATACTCAAAATTCGAAAACGCCCAGAACGATGATGAGTGAAGGGGCTTAGCCCCTTCTTGATAACAGCTTTTATTAATCCGATATATCAAAGTCAAACTGTACTTCTACAGTATAGTCAGGGAAGGCATTTTCAACATCTTCAACAACGTGATTGTAAATAGCAGTCATATCAAGACTGTCGAACGATACAATTATGTCAAAACGCATAATCTTAGCTTTTTCATCAATAAAAAAGCCGTGCATCTGAAGAATTTCCTTATGACTTCGAACAAGCTTATTTACTTCATTTCGGATATCAATCAGCTTCTGATCCTGAGTATTAATGCTGTAAATTCCAACTGCGGCAATCGCAATGTTATGTTTCTGATAAACAATATCGGCAATCTTTCTTGTAACAGCATCAATCTTTTCGGCAGTCCAGGTATCTGGAATTTCAATGTGGACTGAACCAATATGTTTGTCAGGTCCGTAATTGTTCAAAACAAGATCATAGGCACCACGGATTTCCGGATCAACAGAGGCGATTGTCTGTTTGATTTTATGAGACAAACCTGCATCAACACGTTCTCCAAGAATCTTACTCAATGTCTCGTGAAGACTTTCATAGCCCGCACGGATGATTGCGAAAGAAATTAAAATACCAAGCCAGGCTTCAAGAGAAAGTCCCGAAAAGATAAAAATCAGGGCTGCAATAATTGTGGATGCTGATATTATAGAATCCATAAGGGCATCCTGACCGCTTGCAATAAGAGAATCTGAATTAACTTTCTTTCCAGTTCTTTTTACAAAAAGCCCCAGAATGATTTTTACAAAAACTGCTACTGTGATAATAGCTACTGAAACAGAAGTATATTCCGGGGTTACAGGATTAATTACTTTTTTTACCGACTCAATAAGAGAAGTAAGCCCTGCATACAAAATGATGATTGCAATTACAAGGGCTGTAAGATATTCTGCCCGTCCGTGTCCAAAGGGATGCTTTCTGTCAGCGGGTTTTCCGGCAAGCTTTGTTCCTATGATTGTAATTACTGAAGAAAGAGCATCACTTAAATTGTTTACACTGTCGAGTATTATCGCGATTGAGTTAGATAAAAAGCCTACGAATGCCTTGAAAGCCGCGAGGGCGATATTTGCAGAAATTCCTGTAATACTTGCCCTTACAATTATGTTTTCACGCTCATTTTCTGTCATTTTCAGCCTCCGATTTTGGAAGAAATATCGGATTTATCAAGAATTTTGATTTTTCCGTCCTGTCCGGTAACGGTAATTGCATTTTCTGTAATTACAATAGGACTTGCAGCTTTTACAGCTTCAACTGATTTCATAACAAGACGCAGGGATGTATCAAATTTTCCAAGGTAATTTCCGCCTTTTTCAGAAATTATACAGTAAAAATATCCGCCGTCATAAAGAAGAGGGGAGCTGTCTGAAAGTTTTTCCTCAGTTTCGAGGATTATTTCCATATTTTCCCGGTCAATGAGAACAAGTTTTACGGCAGCGTTTCCCTTATTTTCGCCCGCGATTACAGCAAAATTGTCTCCGGCAGTGATAAACTGGCGGTTATGAATTACATTTACAGGTGAATCTTTTACAGCTTTTCCGTTCTTTTTGTTAAATTTAACAATTTTTGAATACTGCTTCTTTTCATCAACAAGAAGAAGTCCATAATCAAGATTTTCAGGAGTATTTTCTGCCTGGGCATTCTGCACAGTAACCTGATCTATTGCTATATCCTTTCTTTCTGACTGGGCTTCACTTTCCTTTCTGTCACTCAAAGCCTGCTGACTTCTTGCTTTTTCACGTTCATTTTCTGTAACGGAAGACTGCATTCTTTCATTTTCTATCTGACCTTCCAAAGCTTTCATTTTATTATCAGCTTCTCTTCTTGCATTTTCAGCTTCGGACTGAGCCTGCTGGTCAGAAGGATTTTTTTCTGCAATTTTTTCTTTTTCAGCCGCTTCTTTTTCTGCGGTCTCTGCTTCTGCTTTCATCCGCTCAGTTTTTGCCTTTTCTTCTTCAAGCTTTTTATTTTCTTCGGTTGCCTGCTTCTGAGCATCCTTTGCATTCTGACTTGCGTCTTCAGATTCACGTTCTTTCAGGTCAACAAGATTTTTTCGGCTGTCAATATTCATATCATCATCCTCTTTCATTGAAGAAATGACATTTTTATCACTGATTACGGATGTATCAATTGTTGAAAGACCTCCGTTATTTACATCATACAGAGGAATTACAATCTGAGTTTTACCAGGCCAGTCACGATAGTCAACCGAAAGTCCGCAGTAATTTGCATCAAGATTATCAGTAACGGCTGACTTATATTTGTCAAAAAAAGCCCCGATATTTGAACGGTAAACAGCATTATAAACGGTAATGAAAACGGCAAGTGTATCGGCATCACTTTCTGAATAATTGTAGGCAGCAGTAAGGTAACCGCTTATAATACGGCGAAGGTTATTGATGTGGTCAAGCTGAGACTGGGAGCCGATTATAAGGATATCTGCATCAAGCTTTTCCTTTACAGCAGGATCTACGGCGTGAATCACAGAGTAGCGCCCGTTATTTCCCGCATGTACTTTTTTACTTACATCAGAAGCAATCTGAACTCCCATCTCGCTTCCAATTCCCTTAATCTGGGCAATTGTATTGATTACAGCATGAGGACCTTCGTAATTAATAAACTCAATTTCTTTATTTGAGCCCAGGCTTTCCAATTCCTGCTTATTTACTTCGAGAGCAAAAGCTGCTGAAAAAAAGGATACAAGTAAAAGGTTCAACGCAAAAAACTTTTTCATAAAAACTCCGTTAATTCTGCTTGAAATATAATAACATTTATCATGTAAATTATCGACCAAAAAGACTATGTCTTACAGTTCAAGAAGCTTTATTTTAGAAAAAGTTTTTCTTGCGTGTGCTTTTACCCGGTTTGTATTCTGACTGGATAAAAAATCCGCTAGAATAAGCTTTCCTTTTTTATAGTAGGCAGAACGTCCCATAAAACGGCATATTTCAAAAATTGCATCGCACATGGCACATAAAATTTCTTCGTTTTTATAAGAAATATTTCTTGTACGTTTTTGAATGGCAGATAAAATCTGTAAATCAGGGTCATAACCACATTCCGAAACAGATTGCAAAATCAGCTTTAGAACGGCGAAATTTTTTGTGTGGGAAATATAGTCTGCACTTACTTTTGAAAAGTCAGAAGAAGCAAAAAGGGGAATCTGTTTTATTACGACTTCAAAATCCTTGGCATTTGCCTCGTATTCGGAATGAACAATGCCGTCTCCGAACTGATTTGTATTTATTTCATTCTGATAAGACTGCAGAACGTTCAGGGCTTCCGAGGCATAAGTAATTTCATCTTCTCCGTATAGGCCGTCCGAAAGCTTTTTAAGGCGGATCTGGTCACTTATTTCATCATTATTTGTGATAATCGAATAAATCTGGTTAAGGTTGTAAAAGTTTCTGTATGATTTTTTAGACTCTTTTGTAAAAAAATGTGAATATTTCTTTTTTTCTTCCCGGGTCAAAAGTGAATAAAGCTCTATATTCCAGTCTTCCTTACACAAAACCAGGTCTAATTCCGGAGTAAGAAAGGCTTTTTTTATGCGTTCCCGGCTGAAATTTTCCTTTACAAGCTTTTCTTCAATTTCTTTTTTTTCACTAAGAATCTTTTTTTCCATCTCAAAATCATATGAAGATATTTCATATTTTCCAAAAGGAGATATTTTTAAAGCCCTTGAATCAGAAAGCTCAAAATAAATATAGCCCTCATTATCAGTCTGTGGCAGAAAAGTACAGTCATTAAGAATTAGATTTTGACTTTCATTTTTAATCTGCCATTTTTTTATTCCGTTAATTCCAAAGCAGATGATTTCTGAGCTTCCAAAAATCAAAAAACGTCCGTCCCAGAGAGAAAGAGCCCCCTTACATTCAAAATCTATCTGTCTTTCCCATAAACAAAGCCCGCTGGGATTCAAAAGGCTTACTATCCCGGAATTATTCTGGCAGACAAGAATAAAATCATCCGAAAGGGCAAAGGCTGAGCTTGTACGCGGATAAGGAATTTCCTTTTCCCAGACTTTTACGCCCAGAAAGGATATGCAGTCAATTTTTTTTGCATCGGTGATGACGCAAAAGCCGTAGCTTAAAAGGGCGGGCTCAGAAAGTACCTTGCCCGAAAGAACTGCCTGCCAGAGAAAAGATACATTTTCACCAGAGGCATTTACGCCGACTGCTCCCGGACTACCGGCTGCAGCCGCCCCCGGGACACTTCTTCCCCGGGAAGTTGCCCCTGAGCCACTTTTTCCTGCGGAAGTTGACCCTGCCGCCTGGAAGGTGACACAAAAGAGGAAAAAAAAGCTTAAAATCAAATTTCTAAACTTCATTTTACAAAGACTGCAAGACTTTCGATGTGGCTTGTATTGGGATAAAAATCAAGAAGATAAAGCTCTTCAAGCGAATAGCCGGCTTTTATCAGCTTTGCACAGTCGCGGGCATGAGTTGCCGGGTCGCAGGAAAGAGAGCGGATCTGGGGAATTTCTGATTTACATAGATAATCACAGACTTCTTTTTCCATGCCGGAACGCGGAGGGTCAACGACACAGGCGTCAAAGGAAGGAGAGCTGGCGGAACAGTTTTTTACCCATGCCGCACCTGAAAGTCCAAAGCTTGTATGTTTTTTTCCAGCCATATTTTTTTCTGCAAAAACTAAAGCGTCGCGGTTATGCTCTACTAAAACTACATTCTTAAACTTATCTGAAAGGAAGGTTGAAATTGAACCGCAGCCCGCATACATATCAAGGACGTTTTCTCCCTGACCAAGAGTATCACAAATCAGCTTTACAACCTTTTCAAAAACAAAGAGATTTGACTGAAAAAAGCCGCGCACATCAAATGTAAGCTCCTTGCCGGCTATTTTTACAGTGGCAGTATTTTCTTCACTAATCACCGAGCCGGAAAAATAATGATTTTCCTTTAGCTTAAGCTTTTTGTTTTTTACGCCGCCTTTTGTAACAATACCAGTTTTTTTCTGTGATTCTTCATTGCAGATTACAAGCTGATTTTCATCAGAAGCAGTCATAAAAGAGCTTCCAAACAGGTGAATGCGCCCCTTAGGCCGCCTGCCGGCAGGACTACTTTCAAGCCAGTCATTTACAGGCTTTTCTGCACAAAGGCATTTTTCTACAGGAATTATATTGTTGCTGGCTTTTTGAGAAAGGCCTCCGTCATTGAGCTGAAAACGGGCCCTGTAATTAAAGTCAGGTCCGTAAACTGCCTTAATTTTGCCTTCAACATCAATTCCATTCTGCATAAAAATATCACTCAAAATCTGCTTACGAAGTTCCCTCTGATATGCAGGCTCTATGTGCATCATATTGCAGCCGCCGCATTTCTGATAATAAGGGCAGGCTGGCTGCACACGATATTTTGAAGCCTCAAGAATTTTATCTATTTTTGCAATATCGTAATCTCTTTTTTCTTCAGTTATTGTTACTTCCAGTTTTTCTCCGGGAAGGGTATAGGGGATGAATACAGTTTTTCCATCAATTTTTGAAATAGAATTTCCCCCAAAAACAATTTTATCTGTTATAATATTCATATTATCAATTTTACATTTTTGAGGTGTTTATGACTACTAAGGGAGATTTTATTACTTTGAGCGATGGAGGCGAAATCTGGACCAATAAATGGCTTCCAGATGACGCAGAAAATATAAAAGGAGTTGTTCAGCTTCATCACGGCCTTGCAGAACATTCTCTTCGTTATGACCGATTAGGTTCCGTTCTTTGTGAAAACGGTTATGCCCTGGTTGCGTATGACATGCGGGGACATGGACGCACAGCAGAAAATGCAGAAAAAAAGGGAAAGGGAAAATTCGGAAAACTTGCAGATAAAAAAGGCTTTGACCGCGTGGTAGAAGACCTTCACGAAATGATTTTAAATGACAGAAAAGAATTTGAAGGTAAAAAAATATTTCTTTTAGGCCACTCTTTCGGCTCCTTTGTTTCCCAGGGCTATATTGAAAAATACAGCAAGGATAAGGAAATTGACGGCTGTATTCTTTGCGGAACCGCAGGTCCAATGGGAGCCCTGATTACAGGCGGCTGCATCTGCACTGCCATAGCAAAATGCCTTTTTGGAGCAGATTCTAAACTCAAATTCCTTTCAAATCTTTCTTTCGGTTCTTACAATAAGCGGACAGAAAAAAAGACAGAAGTTGACTGGCTTTCTAAAAACGAACTTAACATCCAGATGTACAATGATGACGCCTGGTGCGGAATACCTCTTACAACTTCCTTCTTCTATGACATGACTCATGGACTTAAAAAAATCCATAAGAGCGCGAACATTAAAAAGATTTCTATGAACGTAATTGATTTGGATTTTCAGAACTCTGATCATAACCCTGTTTACATGACTTTTGAGCTTAAATAATTATGGAAGAAAAAGCAAAAATCCGCGCCGGCCGAAACAGGACTATTGTACTGGCCCAAGAAGAAAAAGAAAGACTCAGGCAGAATCTGATAAAGGGGATAGATTCTCCGGTCAAGCCGGAGAAT
>ODAI014497258.1_pt1 | contig 10218 bp, 8 predicted proteins | sample 1539321 | NCBI WGS metagenome assembly ODAI01 (sample SAMN02144231, study PRJEB22623) | gut metagenome | biome: sheep rumen | host: Ovis aries | place: New Zealand | reverse complement strand
TTCGACTTCGACGGGTTCGGGCGCGCGCTGCTTCTTTGCAGGCTTCTGCTTCGGCTGTTCGAACAGATCGTCCGGATCCTCGTCGTCAAAGAGATTCTCGGCTTTTTCTTCGACTGTTTCTTCAACAGGCGCCGCCTTTGCCGCTTGTTCGGGGACAACCCACGAAGGACGGCTGAACCGCTTGGTCGGCTGCTGATCCTCAACAACGGCGTCTTCCGCGGGTTCCGCTTCCGGTTCGCCCTTGAGGTTCGCTGCGCACACCTTGCAGTACGTCGCATGATCGGGATTATATGCTCCGCACTCTTTACAAATCATAGAGTTACCTCCTAATATGGTCCGATTTTTCTGTTTCCATTATATCATAAAATATCACAGAGTCGTGACGAATGTGTAAACAATTTTTAATTTATGTGCAATTTTTGCTTTCTTGTGATATAAATGGTTACGGATTTCTTCGATACGGAATAGTATGGAACAGAATGAATGAACGGACGGAATACGGATGATTTACTTCGATAACAGTGCAACAACGCAAACCCTGCGGGAAGCCGCCGAACGCGCGTTTCAGACGATGACGCAGGACTATTATAATCCGGCAGCCGCATACGGCGCGGCATACGGAGTCGAAAAACAGGTCAACGAAGCGAGAGCGTATGCGGCGTCGCTGATCGGCGCGAAAGCGGAGGAAATCATATACACGTCGGGCGGCACCGAATCAAACAACATGGCGGTTTACGGTTCGCTCCGCGCCATGCATAAAAAGACCAGGATCGTGACGACCGAAACGGAGCATCCCTCCGTATTTGAAACGATGCATGCTGCCGCAAAGGATTACGGCTTGGAGATTTCGTACGCGCCGCTGCGCCGCGACGGAACGGTTGACGTCGACCGGCTTTCGGATGTGCTGCATGCGGATACGGATTTTGTCAGCATCATGCATGTCAACAATGAGCTCGGAAGCGTCAACGATCTCAACGCGATCGCGCGAAAGGTCCGTGCCGTTTCTCCGAATGCGATCCTGCATGCGGACGGCGTACAGGCGTTCATGAAGGTTCCGAGCGGATCGCTGCCGGTCGATCTGTACTCTGTTTCGGCGCATAAGCTGCATGCGCCGAAGGGCGTCGGGTTTCTGTATATCAGGAACGGCATTCACTTTGCGGGAGGGCAGATCGGAGGAGGACAGGAACGGAATCTCAGAAGCGGTACGACAAACGCGCCTGGGGTCCTCGGATTTGATACCGCACTGCGAATCTATCAACAGAATATGAGCGTCTGGCACAGGCAAATGCAAACGGTCAAACTCCGTCTGTATGAGAACCTGATGCGCATCGGTGACGTTTGTGTCAACGGTCCGTCTCCGGAACAGAGCGCGCCGCATATTCTGAATCTTTCATTCCTCGGGGTGCGCGGAGAGGTTCTGCTTCATGCGCTGGAACGGTACGGGATACTTGTTTCCACCGGCTCAGCCTGCTCGGCAAAGAAACAGGGAAAAAACCGCGTTCTGAATGCGATCGGGCTGACCGGCGCAAGGCAGGAAGGCGCGATCCGGTTCAGCTTTTGCCCGTTCAACACGACGGAAGAAGCGGATCTGGCGTCCGAACGGATCGAAGAACAGGTACGAATGCTTCGCAGATATAAAAGGAGATAATCATGCAGAGAGTTATATTGGTACGCTATGCCGAAATCCATTTAAAGGGATTGAATCGCCCGTTTTTCGAGCGTCTGCTGGTCGACCGGATCAAGCAGGCGCTTGAACCGATCCGCGTAAACGTTGAACGCGAACAGGGACGCATCTTCGTATACGGGGTGGAAGAGGAACAGCTGAAAGACAGCATGGAGCGTCTCAAGCGTGTGTTCGGCATCCATTCGATCAGTCCGGCGTGCTGTGTGGACAAAGACTGGAATACGATCCGCGATGCGGCGATTGCCGAAACAAAGGAGCTTGTACAGAACGGTACACCGATGACGTTCAAGTGCTTTGCAAGGCGCGCGGACAAGCGGTTTATGATGACGTCCGAACAGATTTGCAGAGAGCTCGGACACGAGCTTTTGGAAGCGTATCCGAACCTTTCGGTCGACGTGCACCGTCCGGAATTGAAGGTCACGGTGGAGATCCGCCAGCAGAGCGCATTTGTCTATACAAAGGAAATCCTCGGCGCAGGCGGCATGCCGGTCGGATCAAACGGAAAAGCGATGCTGCTGATCTCGGGCGGCATCGACAGCCCCGTCGCCGGCTACATGATCGCAAAGCGCGGCGTCGTGCTCGATGCGGTTCATTTTTACAGCTATCCGTATACGAGCGAACGCGCACGCGACAAGGTGGTCGAGCTTGCAAAACTCGTTTCGCGATATGCAGGCGTGATCAACCTGTATCTCGTTCCGTTTACCGACATTCAGCTGACGATCTACGATAAATGTCCTTCGACCGAAACGACCGTGCTGATGCGCCGTCTGATGATGAAGATTGCAGAGCGCATTGCAAAGGATACAGGCTCTCTTGCGCTGATCACAGGCGAATCGATCGGACAGGTCGCAAGTCAGACGATCGAGTCGCTGTGCGTAACGGACGACGCGGTTTCCATGCCGGTGTTCCGCCCTCTGATCGGGTTCGATAAAGAGGAGATCATCGAAAAAGCGCAGCGGATCGGCACGTTTGAAACGTCCATTCTTCCGTACGAGGATTGCTGCACGGTGTTCGTTCCGAAGCATCCGGTCACCAAGCCGAAAGTGGACAAGCTCAGAGAAAGCGAAGCGCTCGTTGATTTCGAGCCGATGATCGAAGATGCGATTGCCAAAACGGAAAAGCTTGTCATTCGCTGATCAAATCGCTTCAAACGCATATACTTTTTGCGAAACAGGAGGCAACTATGAAACATGTATTTCGTTTTATCGGCATTGTCGTGGTACTGATTGTGCTTGCGGCGCTTGTTCTGTATTTTTTGAACGGACAGGGCTATATCAGAGGTCCGCTGTCCACCTGGATTACAAACATGCAGGTACATTTCAACGGAGCTGTGCAGGATACGCAGGATACGATCGACGAATTCCGCGGCGTCACGCCCGACCCGAGACCCGATTCGCTGCCGGTACAGGAGATACCGGGATTGACGGATCTGGCAACCGAAGCGCCTACGGTCGAGCCGACTGCATTGCCGGAATCGACGCCGCAAGGCTGATATTTTATACTTGACAAACCGGGAACCGGATGCTATTATAACATTCGGTCCTGATTTCTGGGTGTAGCGCAGTTTGGTAGCGTGCTTGAATGGGGTTCAAGAGGCCGAGAGTTCAAATCTCTCCACCCAGACCAAATCGCCGGAGTTGATTTGAAACTCCGGCGATTTTCGTTTTGGTGCCGATCCAAGTTCATAACGGAATTCGCAAAGGCTTCTGATGATACGGGAGCGCACCCTGCACGATATCGAACGCGTCGAAAAAAGAAGAGATTCGGTGTCCGAAAGAAACTTGTATTATGTCGTCTTTTGTGATAGTATATCGCATCATTGATAGGAGTATCGGTAACCTTGATGATCGGTGACGCGGATTGCGACTGCACGATCAAATCTGCCGACGCCGCGATGATTCTGCGCGCGCTCGTCGGACTTGATACGCTTACGTCTCAAAGTGAGCGGAACGCGGATGCGGATAACGACGGAGAAATCACGGCGGCGGATGCCTCGGCGATCCTTCGCTTTATCGTCAGACTGGTCCCTGCACTGCCGATCGGTGAATGACGGATCTTTCATGTCCGGGATTCAGCAAATGCAGACAAAAAGACAGGATCGATACAAAGTGTGAGGCGCGCTCCCTGCACGGATCGGAGGCACGGTGAACGGCAATCTGTTCAAAAACGAATTCTTTTCAATATCCGGAGACATGCTGGATCTGAAACTGATCGAGACGAATGACGGGAATAAAGACGTCATTCCGTTCTATTACTGGTCGATTTGCCTGAAAACAGGGGAAGAGGTCGGGGCGATCAGCTTACGGATCGGTCATAATTACCATTCCTATTACAACGGAAACGTCGGATACGAGATCCATGAACCGCATCAGGGACATCATTATGCGCTGTCCGCCTGCCGTATGATTGTAGAGGTCGCACGTTCACACGGAATGGATCATCTGATCCTGACGTGCGATTCCGACAATGCCGCATCCCGTAAAACGATCGAAGCGCTCGGCGGCGTTTTGCTGGAACAGACGGTCCCGCCGAAAGACTATATCTTTTATCACGATCGGATCGCTCCGCACAGGATCTATCGTGTCGATCTTTGAGGATATATTATTTTTCTTTCGAAAAACGGTAGATTCACACCGTAAACCGTGATAGAATAAAGCAAATGAATATGGGGAGGCATTTATGGAACGTACCGTTGCATGGACCGAATACAACAAGACAGAACTGAAAAAGCTGGAAACCGTCGCAAAAGAATACCGTGCGTTTTTGGACGCGGGCAAGACGGAGCGTGAATGCGTCAAAGGCGCAGTCAGGCTTGCATCGGCTGCCGGCTATCGTGATCTCAAAGAACTGATTGCAAACAATGAAGCGTTGAAGCCCGGCGACCGCGTTTATGCGGACTGTATGGGCAAGGCGATCATGCTGTTCATCGTCGGCCGTCAGCCGATGGAACAGGGCTTCAACATCATCGGCGCGCACATCGATTCGCCGCGTATGGACCTGAAGCAGAACCCGCTCTATGAGGACACCGGTCTTGCGTACCTGGATACGCATTATTACGGCGGCATCAAAAAGTACCAGTGGGTCACGATCCCGCTGGCGCTGCACGGCGTCGTCGCGAAGAAGGACGGCACGCTGGTCGATTTCGTGATCGGTGAAGACGAAAACGATCCCGTCGTCGGTATCTCGGACCTGTTGATTCATCTCTCCGCGGACCAGATGCAGAAGAAGGCTTCCGTTGTGATCGAAGGCGAGGAGCTGAATGTGATCATCGGCGGCGTTCCGCTGAAGGGCGAGGAAAAAGAGCCGGTCAAGGCAAACATGCTCAAGATCCTCAAGGAAAAGTATGATATCGAGGAAGAAGATTTTCTTTCTGCCGAAATCGAAGTCGTTCCCGCGGGCAAAGCACGCGAGCTCGGACTGGATCGCAGCATGATCCTCGGTTACGGTCACGACGACCGCGTATGCGCATTTGCGCAGATCAAAGCGATGCTCGATGTGAAGAACACGCCGGAAGCGACCTGCTGCTGCATCCTCGCAGACAAGGAAGAGATCGGTTCCGTCGGCGCGACCGGCATGCATGCCAAGTATTTCGAAAACACCGTTGCGGAACTGATGAACCTGACCGGTGAGTATTCCGAACTGAAACTGCGCCGCGCACTCACAAACGCACATATGCTTTCGTGCGACGTCAGCGCGGGCTACGATCCGAACTTCGCGGGCGTTTTCGAGAAGAAAAACAGCGCATTCCTCGGTCAGGGCGTTTGCTTCAACAAATACACCGGCGCTCGCGGCAAGAGCGGTTCGAACGACGCGAATGCCGAGTACATGGCAAAGCTTCGCAAGTGGATGGAGGACAACAAGGTCCGTTACCAGACCGCGGAACTCGGCAAGGTCGACGTCGGCGGCGGCGGAACGATTGCGTACATCTGCGCGGAATACGGAATGGAAGTCATCGACAGCGGCGTTGCGGTTCTCTCCATGCATGCGCCGTGGGAAATCATTTCGAAAGCAGACCTTTATGAAGCGTTCAAGGCATACCGTGCGTTTTTGCTCTGTGCGAAATAAGAAAATTCTGTGAACTTAAACCGGAGGAGCGATCCTCCGGTTTTTGTATGGTGGACTTTTTTTGTAAACCGTGCTAAACTGTTTCTCATGAAAAAGCGGACTCTCAACAAAATATACAAATATACTGCCGTCATTTTATCGTTCTTGATTCTGTGCGGATGCGCAATCGAAACGGCAATCGAACCTGTCGATACGAACGCCGCAGAACCCGAGCAACCGACAGAAACCGAAGACACCGTCATGCTGACGTCGGAACTCATACCGGAAACAGACGTGGTTGCGGAAGTGATCGCAACGCCGGAACCGACACCCGAACCGACGCCGGAGCCTACACCGGAACCGACACCGGAGCCGACCCCGACGCCGGAACCGAACGTATTTTGCGGAACATGGTCGATCGAGGATCTCCCGTTCGTGCTCAGCGTGCATGAAGACGGCACCTACACGGTTTCGTCTGACGGTCAGGAGCAGAGCGGCACGTATACGCATACCGACACGGAGCTCAGCCTGATCGTTTCGGAATCGGAAACGATCGATTTCAAGTATTTTATCAATACCGACAAGATCATGCACGACTCTTACGTACTGCGCAGAAGTGAGATAGAGGCATCTCCTGTCACGGAACGCGTTCCGGTCACGTTTACGAATGAAAACGATTTCATGACCGTATCGGTGCGCGGCGCAGTGGTAGATGTTGTTTTAAAGGATGATCGGACAGCGCAGGAATACTGTTTTACGAAGCAGGGGTTAACACCGCCTGACAAATCGCGCGACTGGTTCAATACTGCCGATTCCGGTGAACCTTCGGGGCATTTCCGTGCATTTAAGTATGACGGATCGTACTCGCTATGGGTGCGCGATGCAGAAGGAAGCGTATTTGATCCGATCGATGTGAATGTCGTTTCGGGATTTCAGTACCCGATCCGGGCGAAAGACGTCGAACCGGTCCGCGGTGCACTGAAAGACATTCTGGAAGAGCATCATTCCACCGTTACGGATCTGAACCGCACGATCAGCGCGGATATTGCGGCGGCGGGTCTCTATACGAGAGAAGGCGTCGTGACGGCGGGCGTTTCACTGATTTCCAATGTTGCGAAATTCGGTCATTCAATCGTCTATCAGGGACACGGGTCATATCAGGGGATGGATGACTGGGGCGTGAATCCCAAATGGGGCGCGCGGCTGAATCAGCCGACCTCGGACGGAAACGGCACCTATTACTATATGGGAATGCAGTGCGTTGCAAGCATCGTTTGGGCGTACAAGCAGGCGGGCATGAATCTTGTTTCGCTGCACGGATCGGAGATCGGAAAGCTCGGCGAACATGCACATTCCAATGACAACAAGATCGAATACGACCGTGCAAAGACCGGAGACATCGTGCGCACGGGCGGACATTATCTGATGGTGATCGATCGTCTGGATCAGAACAACGACGGAGCGGAAGACGCCTATCTCACATACGAAATGTGGGCGCCGCATCTCACCATGCTTGTGCTGACGTTCAGACAGGTCCGCGGACGTACATTCTATTCCATGGATTCGTTCTTCGACGGAACGGGTCATAACACCAAGAAAGCGTCCTATTGGGAGAACACGTTCCGAATCCCAAAGGAAGCGCTTCCGGATTATCTGGTCGAAGCGGTGGAATATGAGGACACGGTGAAAGGGTTCCGCGAGTTCCTCGGTAAATTCGGGTTTTAAGAACGGGGTACGGCATGAAGAACGGTCTGATTCGAAAAGCGGCAATCCTGCTTGTGCTGCTGCTTGTGTGGATGACGCTTCCTTTGCAGCGCAGCGATGCTGAGGATCAATGGGCGAAAAATCTGTCCGGACAATGCAAATACAGCGGAACGGTCTCCGTTCATAAGGACCGTCTGACGGACGATGATTTCGAATCCGCGCAGCGTGTTGCAAAAGGAAAAACGATCTCGATAGAATGGAACGACTCGGTTCCTGCACGATCCGTTCTGCTTTCATTCTATTATGATCCCGTCATGTATACCGTCATGCAGTATGATGCAAAGGGTACGCTTTTGTCAGAAAGCGAGGGCACGCTGCTGTGGAACAGCCGGTATGATCTGGATGAATCGGCACGAAAGATCACAGTCCGCGCAGATGCGGACGACTTTGCACTCTGTTCTCTGTATGTTTACGGCGACGGAGAGGTACCGGATTATCATCCGTATGAACAGACTCCGGAAAAAGCTGATTATATGCTGATCGCGATGCACCCCGATGACGATGTGCTGTTTCTCGGCGCGATCATTCCGACATACGGCGTGCAGCGCGGGCTTGAGGGCGTCGCGGTCTATATGGGTACACGCCTTCGGATCCGCAGGCAGGAAGCGCTGAACGGCGCTTGGATCATGGGGCTGCGTACTTTGCCGGTTTTCGGCGGGTTTCCGGACATTCCGCCCGAATACTACAACAAATTCAAGAACACTTTTACAAAAGACGACGTCGTTCGGTATATCGTTACGATCCTTCGAAAATACCGGCCGGAAGTCGTTGTTTCCCACGATCTGAACGGTGAGTACGGACATTGGCAGCATAAACTCTTGGCGGAAGGCGTTCTGGAGGCGGTTCCGCTTGCAGGCGATCCGACCTATCAGCCGACAGGATATCCGGAATACGAAGCTTGGGAAGTCAAGAAACTCTACCTGCATCTGTACCCGGAGCATAAGATTCAACTGGATGCGCGTGTGCCGATCGAAGGACTCGGCGGGAAGACCGCGTTCGATGCGGCGACCGAAGCGTTTCAATGCCACCAATCGCAGCTGCCCAGCAGACATTCCGTTCAGGATCAAGGGATCTACAGCTTGACGGATTTCGGACTGGCGTATACGACTGTCGGAGCGGACTCGCCCGGCGTAAACGATATGTTCGAGCATATCGGTTCGGAGGCCGTTTCAACCGCAACAGAAGAACCGACCGAGGAGCCGACTGAGGAACCGATCGAGACACCGAACACGGAACCGACCAAGCAGGTTGCAGAGCCGAACGAAACTGCCAAGACAACGGAAGAGCCGACGGAACCGCCAACCGAACAACCGACACAGCAGGTCGAAGCGGCGCATACACAGGCGCCGGAAGCAATGACGCAGCCGGCTGCGGAGGAGAAGCCGAACGAATCCGGACGTATTTTGCTGTTCGCGGGCGGCGGGCTGGTGGCTTTACTGGTTGTGCTTGTTATTGCTTTGCTGATCGTTCGCAAACGGAGGTGATCGATTGAAACAGGTTTTCACGTTTATCGCGGTTGCAACGCTGTGCATGTTGACGATTTCCTGTGCGCAGCCGACAGAAAAAGAGCAGCAGATCGGTGCAGATCCGGTGTATCAAGAGACGATCGAAGCGGTCGTCGATGAAGTTTCGATTCCGGTCACGCAGCTTGTCGTACACACGATCGAAGAGCTTCCGGATACGGAAAGACTGTCACAGATGCATGACTTGCAATTGCTTGATCTCACAGAACTTCCTGAAGTTTCGATTTCCGAAATCGAAACATTCGAAACGGTTCTTCCGGATACGTGCAGGATCATCTGGAACCAAAGATTGACGGACGGCGTGTTTCGCAGCGACAGTACGTCGCTGACTTTACCGAACGCGACGGCAGAAGATGTCGGGCTTCTTGATGTGTTCACAGATCTGAAAACAGTAGACGCATCGGGAAGCACTGCGTATTCCGCATTGAATGCATTCAGAACTTCGCATCCGGAAATCGTTGTGCACTATACGCTGACACTCGGCGATACGGTGCTTTCGGAGGATGCCGAATCGATCGTTGTACCCGAGGGTACCGACGAAGAATCGCTCGCCGAGGCGCTGCATGCGTTTGATCGCATACAAGAGATCGATCTGCGCAGCAGCGGTTGGGACGATGCTGCTCTGAAGGCTTTTATCAATGAATACCCGGATGTGCCGATCAAGCGCATGATCCGCATCGGCGATCAATCATTCGACTCTGAAACGGAGATGCTGGATCTTCGTGCAATGGTTCAAATAGATGCCGGAATGCTGAATGAAGCAATTTCGGCGTTTCGATCACTGAAAACAGTCGCATTGCCGGAGGAATGGACGGAATCGGAAACCGAAGCGTTTCAATCGGTGCATCCGACACTGAACATCATCGGAACGGTCACGGTATTCGGTCAAACGTTAGCCGGGACGACTGAGGAGATCGATCTTTCGAAGACGAAGATCCGGGAAACGGAAGAGGTGGAGGAGCTGCTTTTGAAACTTCCGTTTTTGAAAAAAGTTGTGCTTTGCGAATGCGGACTTTCCGACGAGCAAATGGAATCGCTTTGCAATGCACATCCGGATGTAAAGTTTGTATGGACGATCGTGATCGGAAAACGAAAACTGCGTACGGATGCGATCGGCTTCTCGACAAAGAACCCATCAAAGTATACAAGCCCGAAAGCGTCCGATGCTTATAATGCGTCTGTCAAAAAAGCTGTTCGGCTGCA
>ODAI013981613.1_pt1 | contig 10218 bp, 8 predicted proteins | sample 1539321 | NCBI WGS metagenome assembly ODAI01 (sample SAMN02144231, study PRJEB22623) | gut metagenome | biome: sheep rumen | host: Ovis aries | place: New Zealand | reverse complement strand
TGATGAGTCGGGCGTCGACATCGTCTCGAGGCTGGGCGAGGGCACATGTGTTACATTGCGTTTGAGCGGTGCGGCTGCGCTGCTCTCCAAACAGCCTGATGGGGCTTCTGTTGCAGGGCAGCCCGAGTCGCTCGGCAGGTTGGAGTAAGGAGTTCGCTATGCGTGCAATGATCGTCGACGATGAGGCCCCCGCTCGCTCCGAGCTCAGGTTTCTGCTCGAGGAAACGGGACGCATCGACTCCATCGTGGAGGCGTCCAGTGCCCGCGAAGCCGTCGAGCTGATGATGGAAAGCCGCGCCGACGTGCTGTTCCTCGACATCCACATGCCCAAGACCTCCGGCATGCAGCTCGCCGAGGCCCTTCACCGCCTCAAGAACCCGCCCGCGGTGATCTTCGTCACCGCCTACAGCGAGTACGCGCTCGAGGCGTTCAACGTGAACGCCGTCGACTACCTTATGAAGCCCGTCGAGAGCGACCGTCTCAACCAGGCGCTCGACAAGGTGCAGGTGCACTCCAAGCCCTCGGCGACGAGCAAATCCTCCGTGGAGCGCATCCCAGTGGTCAAGAGCGGCCGCAAGGTGCTCGTGCCCATCGACCAGATCCGCTACATCGAGGCCAAGGACGACTACTCCTGCATCTACACGGCCGACGACCGCTATCTCTCGACGATCAGCCTTGCCAAGCTCGAGCAGAAGCTCGCGCCCAACGGGTTCTTCCGCGTGCACCGCGGCTACATCGTCAACCTGGAGTATGTCGAGGACGTCGAGGTTGTCTCCTCCGGCATCCTGCAGCTGGGGATCAACGGCATCGAGGGCAAGAAGATCTCGGTCTCGCGCCGCCGCGTGGTTGCGCTCAAGCGGGCCTTGGGCCTGTAAGGATCGCGCGTGGCCCAGCTTCGTTTCGACATCATAGCCGACACCCACGGGTATCTCTCGCCTGCGCTCCTGAAGGAGCTCGAGGGTGCCGATGCCATCGTGCACGCGGGCGATATCTGCTCGCCGTCGGACTTCCGCACGCTCGAGGATATAGCGCCGCTGCACCTGTGCCTCGGCAATAACGACTGGGCCTACGACTACGGTCCCGCGGTCAAGCGCGCCGTCACGTTCTATGGGGCGGGCATGCTGTGGGAGATCAACCACTACCGCGAGAAGCTCAAGCTGGTAGAGGGCGTGGCCGTGGGCGTGTGCGGGCACACGCATCGTCCGTTCATCGACAACGTGGGCAAGACCATCGTCATGAACCCGGGCAGCCCCACCTATCCGCGCACCCATATGGGCCCCACGATGGGCCGCATCATCTGCGAGGAAGGCGTTGTGCTCGCTGCGGAGATCATCCAGCTCGACAGGTAGCTGGCGGCCGGAGCGGTTCAGCGCGAGCGCTTAGCCTAGTGGGGCTTGTCTCCGTGAGCGAAAACTGAGACTGGGTCATAACAACCGTCTCGATCGAGGTTGAGACGGTGGCCGATTCGTCTACCAGGCAATTCTTCGACAAACCCCGTCTCAATGTGCGTTGAGACTGGCCTCAGAGTCCTCGCAAAGCCCCGTCTCAACACAATCTGAGACTGTATGCAGCCCTGAGGACAGGCGCCGTAGTACACTTGATGCCTACGGAACCGGGGAGGTGAGGCACATGTCGTTCGATCCCAGACGCGAGGATTACCAGCGTCTTGGCCTGCGCTTTGCGCGCGACCTCGATGGGAGCGACCCCGCGGGGGCCGTGCGCGCGTTCTCCACGTTCAGCCGGCGTTTCGCGAGCATGCGCGACACGCTGCCCCAATCCGATGCCGACCGCGCCTTCCACCTGGTTGCCGACGCTGCCGTGATGGTTGACTACCAGCTGCCCTTCGCGCCGGACGAGCAGGTCGAGCCGCTCGTCACGCGCGCCCAGCAGCTGCTTGACGAGGCGATTGCGCTCGATGCCGGCTGCCACGATGCCGTACGCATGCGCTTCGCCGGCACGCGTCCGAGCTTCGAGACCAGCTATGATTTCCTGCGCGAGCGCGCCCCCGAGGTGCTCGCATCCTGCCGCGCCCAGGCCGAGCGCGATGCGGCCGAGGTCACGGGCGAGCGTGCGAGCCTTGCGGCGGAGATGGCCATGCGCCCCTACTATCGCTGGCTGGCCAACCTTGCCGAGAAGGCCCTTATCTGCGGACGCAACCGCGCGTGCATCAAGCTTGCCCACGAGCTGCTCGAGATAGACCCCTCCGATAGGGCCGATGTGCGCTTCACCTGCGCGCTCGCCTATGCCAAGCTCGAGGACCGTCAGGGGCTCGATGCGTTTGCGACCAAGAATGCCCAGCTTGAGCGTGGCATTGGGGCGGAGGACGCATGGATGCTGCTCTCGCGCTGCGCGCTCGCCTACAAGGAGCGTGACTTCGAGGGCGCACGCAGTCAGCTGCGCAAGATCGTCGAGAACTACCCGCGCGCGGCGCTCAACCTTATGGATCAGAAGGAGCTGCCCGAAGGCGTGTTCTCGCGCCTTGCGGTATCGCCTGGCAGCGAGGACGAGCTCGTCCTCGCCATCTCCGAGGGAACGGTGCTGCTCATGGACGGGCGCTATCCCTTCGGCGCGTGGGTCGAGAACGAGGCGCGCGCCTTTGCCACGCCGCAGGACCTGCGCGATCTCGCCCTCGAGAAACGCGGGCAGCGATGAGGGCCCGCGAGGAGCTGGTCGCACGTCTTGCCCAGACCAGGCGCGAAGCGCTCGGCGACATGTCGGATGCGGCTTACGAGGAGCTTAAGCTTGCGGTGCAGGAAGCGCCCGAGAGCTTTGTGGACACGGCTGAGAACCAGGCCTTCTCGCTGGTGTGCGCGGCGATCGACCGCTTCGAGCGCGACTGCGCCGACAACGACTTGCTCGATGACGACGAGTACTACAAGGCGCGCGCCAAGCGCCATGCGCGCATGGCGTCGGACTGCGACCAGATTCTCGCGGTGGACCCCGCGTGTCTTGACGCGCGGCTGCTCAAGGTGCTCGCGAGCGAGGACAACCCCGAGGTTCTGCTCGGCCAGCTGCTCGAGCTGGTTGAGCCGCTCGAGCAGGGCGGGGGAGACGCCTGGAACGACGTCCTGCTCCGTCCCCAGCTGCGCGTGCGCGCCGCGGTTGTGCGCACCTGCATGGAGACGACCCGCTATGGCATGGCGATCGCCCGTGCCCAGGAGATGTTCGAGCTGGCGCCGAGCGATGCGCTGGGGTGCCGCCATTCCGCAGCCCTTGCGTACGCGCGGCTTGAGGACGAGGCCGGCTTCGAGGCGCTCGATGCGCGCTTCGACCACAGGAGCAGCGCGTGGTCGCTGCTCGCGCGCGTGATCTTGAACTTCAAGCTGGGTCGCATGGGCGCCGCGCGCCGATCGCTGGCCGGTTTCTCTACGCTGGTCGAGGGCGGGGCGTATGCGTTTTTGCGTCCGGTGCTCATCGATACGTACATGCCAGACAGGCCAGCGGTCGCGCCGTGCTGCTTCCAGGAGGCCATGTTCGCCGTGCACGAGGCCGATCCCATCGTGGTGGATGCGCCCGACATGCCTGCGTGGGCCGAGGCCCAGCCCGACATCGCGCGCGCCGCGAAGGCCTATGCGGATAAATACGGCTACGATTGGTAGAGCTGGGCGTTTTTCTGCTATACTCGCTGTGCTATGTCCCCATCGTCTAGCGGCTAGGACATCGCCCTTTCAAGGCGGTAACCGGGGTTCGATTCCCCGTGGGGGCGCCACGATCACGAAGAGCCTTCCGGCAACGGGAGGCTTTCTTGTTAGATGTGCGGGGAATCGAACCCACCTTTGCCTTTTGAGACAATAAAACGCCGGAATTTGTCCCAAAAGGCAAAGATCGGTCTCATCCGTAAGCCCTCACCGCCTTTTGAGACAAATAATTGCAAGAATTTGTCCCAAAAGGCAAAGACCGGTCTCGTCCGTAAGCTCCCACAGCCTTTTGAGACAAAAAACCGCAGGAATTTGTCCCAAAAGGCTGTGGAATATGCCTCGAAAGGCGCGGGGTCTTTTTGCGGAGAAGCCGCTGAGCTGCTAAAATAGACCAGCTAGGCAAACGAAACTAAAACGCAGCAGGAGAGGGCCTTGGCAACCCAGCCGCTCGACAGAACGCAGGTGCGCAATATGCCGCTTGACGGTGAACCCGTCGAGCAGGTCCTGCTCGGCCGCTATCGTGTGCTGGGCAGCGCGGGCAACGGCGGCTTCGGCAGCGTCTTCACCTGCTGGGATACGCGTCTGCAGCGTCGCGTGGCCATCAAGCGCATCCCCATCATCAACCCCTACTACCTCGATGACAACCCCATGGCCTCGACGGCCGACGAGGTGCTCGCCGAGGCGCGCACGGCCTGCCTGCTCGCCCATCCCAACATCGTGACCGTGTTCGATTTCGAGATCGATGCGAGCTATGCCTACCTCGTCATGGAATACGTTGACGGCCTCACCGTGGCCGAGCTCCTGCAGCGCGTGGAAGGCGGAACCCTCACCCACCAGGAGGTCGCGCACATCCTCTCCTCGGTAGCGGACGCGCTCGCCTTCGCACACGAGAACGGCGTGCTTCACCTGGATATCAAGCCCACCAACATCATGATCGACCGCGCCGGCACCGTGAAGCTTGCCGACTTCGGAATGGCCACGCTCGCCTCGGCTGCGGGCTATGGCGGCGCGCGCGGCGGCACGGTGGGATACATGCCCCCCGAGCAGATCGAAGGCGGCCTTGTGGACGAGCGCACTGACATCTTCTCGCTCGCGGTGGTGCTCTGGCAGATGCTCACGGGCAAGAGCCCGTTTGCAGCCAACACGGCGGAGTCGTCGCTCACCAAGATCAACCACGGGCCCAAGCCGCCCCTCTCCAAGACCGACCCCTCGCTTGCGGGCATCGCCGAGGACGCCATCTACCAGGCGCTCTCGCCCGATCCGCAGGATCGCATGTCCGATATAGGCGACCTCGCGCACGACGTGCTCGTGGCACTTGGCGATCCCGACGATGGCGCGACGTCGCTGCGCGAGCTCGTGGAGCAGTCCGCCGAGGACGAGCCTGCCGACGATGTTGCATGGGGCAATCGCCATCTGCCCTTCGACGTGCGCTTCCCCTGGGCGGAGACGGCGCTCACGCGCATCCTCACCGCGCTCCTCGCGTTCCTTACCGTGCGCGCCGCGCTCGCGCCCGTGCTCGCTTACGACGAGATGTCCACGCTGACGGGCTCGCTCATCGCCGCCGCGGCTTCGGCGCTCTGGCCTCCGTTGGGCTCGGTGCTCGCCGGCGCCGCCCTGGTGGCGGCCATCGCGACCACCAACGCTACCAACATGTCGTTCCCGCTGTCCGCGATCGTGGCGGTCGTGCTCGCCGCGTGGTGGATCGCCGCCGGCCGCAAGGACCACCTGGCATCATCCTCGCTGCTTCTCCCCGCCGCCGTGCCCTTCCCCGTCGCGGGGGTCGCGCTGGCGGTCTATGCGCTCGAACCGCTTCCCGCGCTCGCCACCGGCATGGGCGGCTACCTGCTCGGACGCTTCTTTTCGCTGGCCGTTGGCGCAGGATTCGCGGCAACTCCGCTCGCCGCATCCGCCCTCGACATGCTCGCGCAGCCCACAACATGGCTTATGGCGCTCGCCTGCGGTCTTGCCGCGCTCGTGGGCTCGGCCATCGTGGGCAGAGGCAGCGTTGCCTCCGGCATCGTGGCGCAGCTCACAGCGTGCGCAATTGTCGTCGCGGGTATCGTTTACGCTGCTCACATGGAGAATGGCGGGATGTGGGCGGCTCCAGATGCCGCCAACATAGCTTGCGCGGTATCCTTATCCTTGTGCCTTTGTGTAGCAACAGCCCTGAGAGGTCCGCTTGAATGGGACCAGGAAGGCGATGAATGATGAGCTTCTTCTCTGACTTCGAGGACCGCATCGCGGCCTTGTTCGATACAGCACCGCAGGGTTACGTGGAGCCCTTCTCCTTCAAGAAACTCGCCAAACGCGCAGCTAAGGAGATGGAGAACGAGACTTACGAGATCGACGGCATCGACACCGCGCCGGCGCTCTACACCGTGCTCGTCTCGTCTGCCGACGACGCGCTCATGCGCCCGCTCTACGCTTCCATCACCGACGAGCTCGCAACCTTCGTTGCCACCCAGGCCAACAAGAAGGGCTATGTCTTTGTGGGCATGCCGCTCGTGCGCTTCATGGTCGATCCGTCGCTCAAATCGGGCAAGTTCGCGGTGTTCGCCGAGAACATCGACGGCTCGACGCTCAACCGTCTGCGCAAGGAGGAGAAGGTATTTCTCGCCAGCAGCGCGGGCGTGGGCGGAGCCGCCGCGCAGTCGGGCATCGCGCCCATGCCGCAGCCGGCATCTCCCGGCCTCCAGCCCCTCGATACCCTCTATCCCGCAGCGCCGGGCATCGACGGGCTCGACGTGCTCGTGGACGACGCCCCCGATGACCTGGACCCCCTCTCGCCGCTCGATCTGCAGCCGATCTCTGCGATCCCCCAGACGCAGCGCCGCAGCGATCCCGTTGCCGCGCCCGTTCCCACCGCAGCTCCCGTCGCTGCCGCGGCTCCCGCCGTCGCAGCTGCGCCGGCCGTGGGCAAGCACGCCGCCCATGCCGCACACGCAGCCCACGCGGCCGTGCCCGTGAGCCAGCCCGAGCCCGAGCCTGCACCCGCGCCGGCGGCGGCCCCGGTTGCCGCGCTGCTCATCGACCGCCAGACCGGCCGCACCTTCCGCGCCGAGGCTCCGGTCGCCGTTATCGGGCGCGAGCGCAGCCAGGTCGACGTGGCGCTTACCGATCCCAACGTCTCGCGCCGCCACGCTGAGCTCACGTTCGATGGCCGTTACTGGCATATCAAGGACCTGCGCTCTACCAACGGCACGCTCGTGAACGATGTCGAGATCGACGAGTGCGTCCTGCGCGACGGCGATCTCGTGACCATCGGCCTCACCAACCTCGAGTTCAGGGAGCACTAGCATGATCGATCTCGTCCTGTTCGCAGGGCGCGTGATACTCGTCGTCCTGATGTACGTCTTCCTGTTCGCAGCCATGCGCGCGGGCATCGGCCTGGTGCGTGGGCAGCGCAAGGACGCCGCCATCTGGTCGGTCGATGTCGAGAAGGGCATGCAGTCGCTGCGCGGCCTGCACGTCGACATTCTCGGCCCCGTCGTGGTGGGCCGCTCGCCGTCGTCCGACATCGTGGTCGACGAGCCGTATGTTTCGGCAACGCACGCGCGCTTCTCGCTCCAGGGACCGGCGCTCGTGCTCGAGGACCTCAACTCGCTGAACGGGACCCTTGTCAACAACCACGCCATCGAGCAAGCCGTCACGCTCAGGGATGGTGATGAGGTCCAGATTGGCGACACGATCATGAGGGTGAGCCGCCGATGAGCGACGAGCAGACCACAGAGCCCATCGAGCCCGTCGAGGCTCCCGGTCGCGTGGCGGTTCCCGTCGAGAACCGCGTGGGTGCCGACGCCGTTTCGGGGTCGAACCACTTCATCGCGTGGGGTTGCCGCTCCGACGTGGGCCTTGTCCGCAGCCATAACGAGGACTCGTTCCTCGTGCGCACGCCGCTCTTCGTGGTGAGCGACGGCATGGGCGGCCACGCTGCCGGTGAGGTCGCGAGCTCTATCGCCGTCGAGACCATCGGCGCACAGGCCCCTGCAGAGCCTGATGACATTCTGCTGGGTGCCGCCGTCGAGGCCGCCAACCGCGCCGTGATCAAGGGTGCCGAGGACGGCCGCGGCAAGCCTGGCATGGGCTGCACGGCAACCTCCGTGCTCATCAAGGGCGACCGCATGGCCGTCGCGCATGTGGGCGATTCGCGTGCCTACCTGCTCCACGATGGCAAGCTCGTCCGCGTCACCCACGACCATTCCTTTGTGGAGGAGCTCGTCGATGCCGGCCAGATCACCGAGGACGAGGCGCGGGTGCACCCGTCGCGCTCGGTCATCACGCGCGCGCTGGGCTCCGATCCCGAGATGTATGCGGACCATTTCACGCTCGACGTCCACAACGGCGACCGTGTGATCCTCTGCTCCGACGGCCTCTCGTCGATGATCGACGACAGCGAGATCGAGCTGCTCGCGGTCTCGAGCGCAACGCCCCAGGCTGCTGCCGACAAGCTTGTCTCGGCAGCGCTCACCGCGGGCGGCTCGGACAACGTGACCGTGCTCGTGATCGATATCAAGAACGACGGCATCGCCGAGGCGGCGCGCAAGCGCCTGCTGCAGCGCGCCGGCATCTTCGCCGCGGGCGTGCTCGTGACGCTGCTTGCGGTATTCGCCCTGTTCGTGGCCTTCATCCGAGGCGAGTGGTACCTCGCTCCCGACGGCGAGACCGTGGGCATCTACCAGGGCATCAACGCCGATTTCATGGGCATCCAGCTCTCGGAGCTCGTCGAGCCCACCACCGTCCAGATCAAGGACCTTCCGCATTCCCTCCAGTCTCAGCTCGAGCGCGGCATTGCGGTTGCGAGCGAGGCCGAGGCGCATGCCGTCGTGGAGTCCTACCGCGACCAGATCGATGCCGAGAAGACCCACGCCGCCGAAAAGGCCGAGGAGGCCAAGGCCGACGGCGATCCCACCGGTGCCACGGTGACGCCCTCCGACGAGGCGCCCGAAGGCGAGGCCGAGGCCGGCGCCAATGCGGCGCTCGGCGTTGCGGGCGACGGGGGAGGTGCGTAGCGCATGGAGCGTGAGCACGGTATCCTCGCCCGCTATTCCGAACTGGGCCTTCTGATCCTGGGTGCCATCCCGGTCACCCTGCTCTATGCCATGTACGTGGTGAACACGTCGGCCGAGGTCACGCTGCAGACGCTGGCCGTGCCGCTGGCCCTGTTCGCCGCGTTCGCGATCGCACATATCGCCGTGCGCATCCTGGCACCGGGCGCCGATCCGGCGCTGCTGCCCACGGTGTTCGTGCTCTCGGGCATCGGCATCGCCTTTGTCACGCGCCTTGCGCCCAGCCTCGCCATCAACCAGGTGGCCTGGCTGTTCCTGTCCATCATCGCGATGGTGCTCACGCTGGTCGTGGTGCGCAACCTCGATGCCCTGGCTCGCTACAAGTACACCCTCGGGCTCGCGGCGGTCATCCTGCTCGTGGTTCCCATGATCTTCGGCGTCGAGATCTACGGCTCGAAGCTGTGGATCGAGATCGGCGGCTTCTCGTTCCAGCCGGGCGAGATCGCCAAGGTGCTCATGGTCCTCTTCCTGGCGGCCTTTCTCGCCACCAACCGCGAGGCGCTCTCCATCTCGACGCGCAAGCTCGGTCCCTTCTCGGTGCCGCGCCCGCGCATGATGCTGCCGCTGCTCGTGATGTGGGGCCTGTCGCTGCTCATCGTGGTGTTCGAGCGCGATCTGGGCAGCGCCCTGCTGTTCTATGCCTTCTTCGTCATCATGCTCTATGCCGCCACGGGCCGTAAAACCTATGTGTTCGTGAGCGTGGCGCTGCTCGCCATTGGCGGCGTGCTCTGCTATTTCCTCTTCGGCCACGTCCAGACGCGTATCGCCATCTGGCTCGACCCGTGGCAGGATCCGCAGGGCGGCGGCTATCAGATCGTGCAGTCGCTCTATTCGCTTGCCGACGGCGACCTCGTGGGCACGGGCATCGGCAAGGGCCTCCCCACGCTCATCCCCATCGTCGAGAGCGACTTCATCTTCTCCGCCATCGGCGAGGAGATGGGCCTGCTCGGCGCATCTGCCGTCGTCATTCTGTTCATGATCTTCGCCGTGCGCGGTTTCGCGACCGCCGCACGCGCCAAATCCGACGTCTCCGCCTTCACGGCGATCGGCCTTACCAGCGCGATCGCCTTCCAGGCGTTCCTCATCATGGGCGGCGTCACCAAGCTGCTGCCGCTCACGGGCGTCACGCTGCCCTTCATGAGCCAGGGCGGCTCGTCGCTGCTCTCGAGCTTCATCGCGGTGGGCCTGCTGCTGCGCTGCGGCGACGAGGCCACCGGCCGCGAGACCCAGCTCGAGAGCGCCGGCCTCGAGAAGGCCAACGCCACCGGCATCACGCCCAACGTGCTGCGCGGCTCGCACGTGCGCGGCACCTTCGGCATCCTCTCGCCCGAGTCGGGCGTGCTCGGACGCGTCGCCCTCGCGCACCGCACCTCGGTGATCATCACCACCTTCGCGCTGTGCTTCGCGGCGCTCATCGCCAACCTCACCTGGATCCAGGTCATCGACGCCCCGCGCATCAAGGGCCTGCCCGGAAACAACCACACCATCGTGCGCAGCGCCTACGTGCAGCGCGG
>ODAI013008059.1_pt1 | contig 10218 bp, 6 predicted proteins | sample 1539321 | NCBI WGS metagenome assembly ODAI01 (sample SAMN02144231, study PRJEB22623) | gut metagenome | biome: sheep rumen | host: Ovis aries | place: New Zealand | reverse complement strand
GGATTCGCTCGCGTCAAGGCTACGCGGAATTAGCTACGCGAATTCCGCTCGGCCCTTCGGGCAGGCTTGACCCTCGCGCGAGCCATGATGGCCTTCAGCCTATCATGGCTGTCAAACCTCCGGCCCTCATCCGCTCGGAGCTACCAGAAATGAAAAACCCCGCTTCCGCGGGGTGTTCATTTCTGGTAGCTCCGACCGGATTCGAACCGGCGACCTCCGCCTTGAGAGGGCGGCGTCCTAAACCGCTAGACGACGGAGCCACGTATGTCAGGCGCTGTATCGAAAAATGGCTGGGGTGGAAGGGGGCGAACCCTCACATACGGCACCAGAAACCGCTGTCCTGCCATTAGACGACACCCCATCGACAAATCGATGTCGCGTTCGAGTAAACCCGAAACGCAAGCGCGGGAGAGTATGTTACGCAAGTCTTCGCAATTCGTCAAGCATAAACGGCACAATTTTCCACGTTCACATTTTCTGCGCGACTTGCGCGGGTTGCTCGCGCTCGGTCGCGCTCGGTCGCTAGGCACCCTTGGACGTATCGACCTTGTACTCGACTTCGAGGAATGCCGCGCTGGCGTACCCCTTGCCTGCATTGGCCTTGAAAGGCTTTTCGTCCCCTGGCGCCATGTTCTCGACCTTCGCCGACTCTATGACGACGCCTGCAGGCCGCGTACCGCCGGCGCTCTCCACTGAATAGTCCCCGCTTGCGTCTTTCATAACGAATATGGGATACGCCTCTCTGAAGTACTTCTCGGACTTGTTCACGAGCGTTCCCGCGATTTCACCGTCGGCGCCGTAAGTCAGGTTCTTTATTTCGAAGAGGTCGCCGCTATCCAAGCAATACCCAACTCGCTGTTGAACCGATCCGGTCATGATTGCCTCGATGAGCTCGGCACGGGCGTCGGTGTAGGAAACTTCCGCCTTCGAGAGGTTGTTGGGATACAGAACAAAATCGCGAGACTCCCCGGGTTGCAGATAGAACGCGTAAACATCGGAACCGTCACCATAGCAAAGGGACGTTGTCGATACCAGATTTCCTATGAGCACTTCTTTCACCGAATCTTCCTTATAGGCGTCGGTTGAGTGCTCGTTTGCGCTCACCTTAAACTTAGCCGTGTATTCCCGATCATTCGAATTCGTGATCTTACCGGTCACGTAGTAACGTCCCAAAGAGTCTTCTTTCATCGCAACGTTGTCGAAAGTTATTCCTTGCATGGGGTTGGCTGAAGCGGATGATTGCTGGTCTACATCCTGTTGGCCGCCGCCTTGCTGGTCGCCGTCATTCGAAGCAGCGCTCTCGCCCGCGTCTTCCGCGGCGGACGACGCGCTGGCGTTGTTGGAATCGCCGGAGGGCTCGGCGGCCGCGCTCGTGGGAGAGCCGCCTGAAAAGACTCCGTTGGGGAGCAGCTTCTGCAGTCCTTCCACGCCACCGGAGACGGCGAAGGCGACCACGCAAGCCGCCACGATCGCCACGGCGATGATGCCGATCGCGATGCGATGCCCGCCGTATTTCTTAGATTGCTTTTTCGCCGCAATCGAATAGGGCGTGTCCTTTGCGATATCGTCTTCGGCCACCTGCTTGTTCCGCTTGGGGGCCGCGCCGAGCATCGCATCGCGCGATTTGGGGGTTTCGTCGACCGATTCGCCGCAAATATCGCAAAACTCGCTTCCGTTCGGGATTTCCGATCCGCAATGGGGGCAAAACATGCTTGACCTGCCTTTCCTAATCTAACGGCACTAACGGCGTTCCGCATTTAGCGCAGAAGCGCGCGCCGAGTTCGTTTGCCTGGCCGCACGTCGGGCAGGACTGGGCGTCGGGACTTGCGTCCTGATGCCGCTCCGCAGCCTGCGGGAGTTCCTGCTCCGTTGCCCGCGGGAGGTCCTGCTCCGGCTTGGCAGCATCGTCGTCTTCCGGAGAGACGCAAGCGCCTGCATCCGACAAGCGGGCTACAAAATCATGGGAAACCTGCCGAAGCTTCGGCGGAAGCGCCGGAGACCCTATGTAGTGCTGCAGCAGAAACTCGATATGGTTGCCAGGATTGGCGGCAGCGTCGTTCACGAAACGCGTCAGCACGCCGTCGAGGATGTTTCGCCCAACGGTGCTGCCGAGTTCGATCGCTCTCATAGGCAAGCCGACACCTATCGGAACCTCAACGAATTCTGCGAGATCCTTGCCGATTTCAATGGAATCGAACACGCTCACGTTGGTCAGGTCCTCGGCGATGTCGAATTCCCGAGCTTTCGACGAGGCGAACCGCGAATCCACCAGGGTGTAGGGGTCCGCCAGCAGAAAAGCCGTCTCGACCGCGGTGATGGCGATGTTCATCTGCGCGAGAGGCCATTTTTTCACAGACCATTTCATGTCGGCGAACCAGTACTCGAAAGACGAGCGTCCGTCCCCCTCGCCCGTCTTGACAAGCTTGGAGCGCCAGCCATCCCCCACGAGGTACGTGGCGGCCTCGCTGTCGATGACGTTTATACCAGAGCCGCGGGGCACGCGCGCTTTCACGCGTTTGGTCATTTCTCCCAGCTCGGCGGAATTGAGCACGAACCTCGAGGCGCTCCGGTAAAAGTAGGCGTTTCGCCGCACGATGGAACCCTCGCGTTCGAGCGCATCGAAATCAACTTTACGTCGCGCAGCAGCCACAAACCATCACACTCGTCTATACATACTTCAACATCGGGCATATGTGAATTGTGAACAATTGTAACCTATTGGAGCGCGGGATTGCCGTCGCGCGAACCACGAGCAAGTCTCCCGACCCCGGTTTCCGGCTTTCACGCAATCCCTGCATTTCCTTCAGAATCAACCAGGTCTCGTGCAGTGGCGTGAAAACGTGAATTATCAGGGTATCTGTCACATAAACAACCCATTTCAGGGCCTTTACGATACTATTTACAGGTTATGCAAAGCATCGAAAGAAGGATGAGGATGGAACGTACTTCGAGAAGCGTGTCGCGAACCCTCGCGGCGATTGCATGCGCACTCGCGTTCACGGTAGCTTTCGCAGCGCCTCAGCTCGCGTTTGCCGACGAAGCAGTTGTCGAAGAACCCGACGTCAGCGCGGTGAACCCTGCCCCTGCCGTGCCGGAGCAAACCGTCGACGGCGCTACAAGCCGCAACGCCGCACAAGCAGGTGACAACATTGCGGACAGTGTCGAACCTGCCGCAATGGGCGAAAGCCAGGCATCTACGCCGAGCGGCGAGGCAAGCGATGCGCAGCCTTCCGCAGTTGGCACCGCGCAAACGCTCGGGCAAGCCGACGAAACCGACGCCGTGCAAACGACCGGGCAACCTTCTGCGGCGGACACCGAGCAGATTTCTGAGCCGGCCCCCGCGAACGACGCGCCTACGCCTCTCGAGAAGGACGAGCCCACGGCCGCTGATGGGCGCATGGCCACTGATGAGCCCGCAGCCGCTGACAAGCCCGCAGCCTCTGGCGGGCCCACGGCCGCTGACAAGTCCACGGTTGCCGCAGGGCCCGCATCGGCAGACAAGCCCGCAAAGCCGGTAAAGCCGACTGCGGCCGCGACCGCAGCCAAACCGGAGGCCACCAAGCCAGTTGCGACCGCCAAGCCGACCGCAACCAAATCCACGTCTTCCATCAAGACGCAGGCAGCCGCGCCGGCAAAGATGACGGCTGCGACCGCCAAAGCGGCTGCCAAAACGACCGCCGAGAAGGCAACCAAGAAGGCGGCCGTCACCACCCAGGCGACGAAGGCCCCACAGCTCCAGTACCGCGCACACGTCCAGAAAGTCGGCTGGCAGCCGTGGGTCACGTCCGGCAAGATGGGAACCTCCGGCCGCTCGCTGCGCGTCGAAGCGCTCCAGATCAAGCTGCTGAACAACCCCGGCGGCTCCATCCAATACCAAGCTTACGTCCAGGGCATCGGCTGGCAGAACGTCTTCGCCGACGGCGACAAGGCAGGACCGTCCGGCCAGTCCCGCCGCCTCGAGGCCCTGCGCATCGCCCTCATCGGCGACATTTCCAAAACCTATGACATCCAGTACCGCGGCCACGTCCAGGGCATCGGCTGGCAGAAATGGACGAAGAACGGCGCCACGGCCGGCACGGTCGGCGAGAACCGCCGTCTCGAGGCCCTCGAGATAAAACTCGTGAAGAAAGCCAAGAAGACCTCCGACAACGAAGGTATCGTCGGCGTGCACTACAACTCGCATGTCCAGAGCATCGGCTGGCAGCCGTTCGTGCGCGACGGCGCCGTCGCCGGCACGTCGGGCCGCTCCCTGCGCGTCGAGGCAACCCGCATCTACCTGGACAAGGGCAAGTATTCCGGCAACCTGAGCTATCGCGCCCATGTCCAGAACATCGGCTGGCAGAAATGGGGCTCGGAGGGCTCGCTCGCCGGAACGCACCATCAGTCCAAGCGCGTCGAGGCGTTCCAGATCAAGCTCACCGGCGAAATCTCGAAGTACTACGACATCGCCTACCGCACCCATGCACAGAGCGTCGGCTGGCAACCCTGGACCTACAACGGCGGCGTGGCCGGTACGCACGGCCGCAGCCTGCGCCTCGAGGCACTGCAGATCAAGCTCGTCAAGAAGGGCACGAACCAGACCGTTTCCGACGGCGTCTACTACATCACCACGACCGCCGACGTCTCGAGCGCCATCGACGACCCCGACGGCAAGACGAACCAGAACGTCCAGGCGCAAATCCACACCATCAACGCCAACTCCCTCAACCAGCGCTACATGCTGCGCACCGAGGGCAAGAACCTCGTGAGCCTCCAGTCGGTCGCCTCGGGCCTGTACCTCGCCGACAAGGGCGGCAAGGTCGTCCAGGTCGGCGACTCCAAGGCCGCCGCCAACCGCTGGAAAGTCTCGTTCGACGGCGGCTTCGTCCTCACGAACGCGTCGTCGGGCAAGGTGCTGTCCGTCAACGGTTCCAAGGTCACGAACGGCTCCAAGATCGTCACGGCCAAGAAGGGCTCCTATGACAACGCGAAGCGCTGGACCTTCGCCGGCACGCGCCTGATTCCCAACGGCTATTTCGAGATCCAATCGCGCCTCGGCGGCTACCTCAACGTCGAGGACGGCGCCTACTACAACGGCGCGAACATCCAGACGGCCAGCCGCAACAACAGCGGCTCCCAGCGCTTCCACGTCACCGCCACGGGCAGCGACTACCGCATCGACAACTGCAAGTCCTTCCGCACGCTCGACGTGAGCGGTGCGAGCAAATCCGCCGGCGCCAACGTCATCCAGTACGGTTGGGAGTCGCATCCTGCGCAGAAGTGGAGCGCCGAGATGAACCGCGCCGGCTACATCGTCTTCACGAACAAGAACTCCGGCAAGGCCCTGCAAGTCGCAGGCGGCTCGAACGTCCAGCTCGGCAACCGCAACGTGAACGCCGGGAGCCAGAACTGGCGCCTCGTCCAGTCCTCCAACTGGAGCCTGACGGGCGATTCGGCGCTCGACCGCGGCATCGCGTCGGAGTTGAGCGAGTACACGTCGCTTTCCGAATGCTTCTACCATGTCGCCGGCGATTTCAGCTACATCAGCGGCAGCAAGTTCTACGGCGGATCGGCCTACGTCGACGAGAGCGACACGGTCGAGTTCGCCAAGGAGATGCTCAGCGACGGCGGCGGCAACTGCTACCGCTTCGCCAGCCTGTTCATGTGGCTCGCGCGCGGTCTCGGCTACGATGCCGACACGATGTCGGGTTGGGTGGTCGGCTACTCCGGCAACCAGGCCCCGCACGGGTGGACCCAGGTCTACGAGGATGGCGACACGTACGTCTGCGATCCCGACATGCAGCATGAGATGCCGGGCTACGGCTGGTACTGGACCACGTACGACACGTCGCCGACCGCTTACTACTTCTGGTAGGCAACCGCTTAAGGACCAGCCCTCGTGGTTTTCAGCTCCCTGTCGTTCATATGCGTGTTCTTGCCCGCGGTGTTCCTGCTCCATCAGGTAATACCGGGATTCAAGGGCAAGAACGCGCTCCTCATCGTCGCAAGCCTGCTGTTCTACGCGTACGGCGAGCCGGTCTACATTGTCTTGATGATCATCTCGACGCTGTTCAACTGGCTGTTCGGCTTGCTTATCGGCAGAACAGACCAACCAGGCCAGCGCAAGGCATGGGTCGCCGCCTCGGTCGTCGTGAACCTCGCGTTCCTCGGCGTGTTCAAGTACGCCGGCATGGCCGTGGGCACGATCGACGCGCTTTTCGGCGCCAACATCCCAGACCCCGGCATCAGCTTGCCCATCGGCATCTCGTTCTACACGTTCCAGGCCATGAGCTACGTCATCGACGTGTACCGCAACGACGTGCAAGCGCAGCGCAGCTATCCCAAGGTGCTGCTCTACATCGCATTCTTCCCGCAGCTCATCGCCGGCCCCATCGTCAAGTACCACGACGTCGAGCAGCAGCTCGCGCAACGCCATGCCGACCTGCACGACATCGCGGCGGGATTCCGCCGCTTCTGCATCGGGCTCGGCAAGAAGGGGCTCGTGGCCAACACGATGGCCGTCGCCGTCGACAGCATCTATGCTGCACAGCTCGACCACATCAACATCGCCGTCGCCTGGATCGCCGCGCTGGCGTACCTCATGCAGATCTACTTCGATTTCAGCGGCTACTCGGACATGGCAATCGGCATGGCGCGCATGTTCGGCTTCACCTACCAGGAGAACTTCAAGTACCCGTACGCCTCGCCCTCGGTGAAGGTGTTCTGGCGCCGCTGGCACATCAGCTTGTCGACTTGGTTCAGGCTCTACGTGTACTTCCCGCTCGGCGGTAACCGCAAAGGCCGGCCGCGTACCGTCTTCAACAAGATGATGATTTTCTTCCTGTGCGGCCTGTGGCATGGCGCAAGCTGGACGTTCGTCGTCTGGGGCCTCATCCACGGCCTGTTCCTGCTCATCGAGGAATACCTTCCCATCCACAAGTTGCCGAAGCCGGTCGGCGTCGTCTACACGCTGCTCGTCGTGACGGTCGCGTTCGTGCTGTTCCGCGCCGACAGCTTCGAGCAGGGCGGATGGATCATCTCCCAGATGTTCACCGGGTGGCATTTCGAGTACGCATGCGTCGAGCTCGCCATGCGCCAGCTCACGCCCCTGTTCATCGTCACGTTCCTCGTCGCCGTCGTGGCGGCGACGCCGGCGAAAGGCGCGCTCGAGCGCTTCGTCGACGATGCGCCCGACAACACGGTGGCGGCTCTCGAGACCGCGAGCTACGTCTTCGCGCTCGCGCTGCTGGCCTTGAGTTTGCTCAGCCTCTCCGGCGGCGGCTACAACCCGTTCATCTACTTCAGGTTCTAGGGGGGTGCGATCATGACTACCAAACCGAAAACCCCCGCCCATGCGAAGGAGCAACCCGAAGGCGGTGCTTGGGACCACGCGACGGCGGGCACGTACGTCGACCAGTGCACACCACGTACCCTGGTGCTCGGCGTGCTCATCGTCGCGCTCGTCGTCGCGATCGTCCCGTCGGTCGGCATGCTCTTCGCGCGCACCGATTCGACGACCGAGAACCGCGAGCTCGCAGCTCCCCCGACGCTGTTCGCCGAAGACGGGGCGTTCAACTGGAACGTCCTCGCCGATTCTGGCACGTATTTCGACGACCATTTCGCACTGCGAAACCAGCTCGTCACCGCGAACGCGAAACTGCGCGCGTCGCTCGGCGCATCGGCCACCGACCAAGTCGTCGTCGGAACCGACGACTGGCTGTACTACGGCGGCACGCTGCCGGACTACCTCGGCCAATCCGCGCTTTCCGACCGCACGCTGCTCAACATCACGCACAACCTCTCGCTCGCGCAGCGGTACGCCGAATCGCAAGGCGCCGCGTTCCTGTTCACCATCGCGCCGAACAAGAACTCTCTGTACGACGGGCATATGCCCTACTACTACGTCGCCTCGCCCGACGCGAGCAACGCGGAACGGCTCAAGCCCCTCCTCGACGAGGCCGGCGTCAACTACTTCGACCTGTTCGACCTGTTTGGGAACGAGGGCGGCCTGTCCGGGAGCGGGGGCGACCCATCCGGGAGCGAGGGCAGCCTGTACTACCTGCTTCGCGATACGCACTGGGACAACCGTGGTGCCCTCGTCGCGACGCAGGCCATGTTCGACGCCCTCGGGCGCGAAAGGCTCCCGTTGGGCATCGACGATGCGACCGCGCGCGACGACTTCACGGGAGACCTCGAGAGCATGCTGTACCCGAACGCGCCGCGCACCGAGACGCAATGGTACTTCGCGGGCTACGATGACCTGGCGAACAACACGGGATCGCTCTGGTCCTACGTGAAAGGTGCAGACGTCACCGACAGCAGCATCGTCACCGAGTCCCCAACGGGAACCGGCTCGCTGCTCATGTTCCGCGATTCGTTCGGCAACGCCCTGCTCCCGCTTTGGGCCGCGAGCTACAAAGACGCTTCGTTCACGAAGCTCGTGCCCTACAACCTGGGCGCGCTTGCCAAATCCCCCGCCGATACCGTGGTGATCGAGCGCGCGGAGCGGCACGTCGATTACCTGGCGAAAAACCCGCCGATCATGCCGAACCCGACCGTCACGCTCAAGGGGACGCTTCCGGCGGAGCCAGATGCCGCAACGGGCAACGCGTCGCTCGAGCTCTCGCTCAACGGGCCCTACCTGGTCGTTACGGGCGCCGTCGACCAAGCCAGCCTCCCCGCCGGCACGATCACGGACCAAACCCGCTTCCTCGTCTCCATCGAGCAGCCAGGAAACCAGCCTGCCGTTTACGATTCGTTTTGGCAAAGCGCCGTTTCTGGGGAAGAGATTGTGAACGACTTTGGATATCAAACCTATATCGCAAGAGAAGGTCTAGACTTAACGAATGCGATTGTTCGCACGTACGCCATCACTGACGGCAAGCCCCTGTGCCTGTCCGTGCAGCAAGGTGTACAGACGGACGGACAGGCAGCAGAAACGCAATAGATCGAAAGGAACCATCATGCAGCAGGTTAAGGGGAAGAACTTCGCGGCAATCGTATGCGCATCCATGGTCGTCGCGATACTCGCGCTCGCCGGATGCTCCGGCGGCGGGCAGAGCAGCGCAAGCAGCTCGAGCGCCGACGCAGCTTCTACCAGCAGCGTCGCGGCGAGCGCGGCGGCGAGCGACACGGCAGCTTCGACAAGCACCGCAAGCGCAACGGCGAGCTCGGCGGCGACCTCCGCGGCGAGCGCCGAATCCTCGAACGCGCTCGTGCTCGGCGCGAAGACCGACAGCGCCAAGAGCATCACGCTCCACAACAAGCTCGGCAAGGCCATCACCGGCATCACCATCGTCCCGGTCAGCTCGAAGACCGCCGGTACCAACCTCATGAAGAGCACCGACGCGTGGCCGGCAGGCGGCGACGCGACCGTCTATTTCGAGCAGAAGAACGCTTCCGACAAGTACAACGTTCAAATCACCTGCGGCGCCGAGCGCTTCGAGCTTCACAACCTCGACGCGGCAAACGTGAGCGACGCCACCATTAACCTCGAGGGCGACATCGCCTATGTCACGTACGTCCTGAACGGCAACACCATCAGCTCGCTGCAGGACGAGTCCGCTCTCGCAAGCGCTGCAGCCACCACCCAGGCAAACGCCGATTCCGCTTCCGCCGCTTCCGCACAGGCCACGCAAAATGCCCAGGGCACCCAGGCTACGGGCCAGCAGACCACGCAGGACGGCGCCTACAATGGCGAAGATGAGGACGTCGTCGTCTATGAAGAGGACGTCTACTACGAGAATGACGGTTACGATCCCGAGTACGACGACAGCGAAGGCGACGTCTACTATGAAGAAGACGTTGTCTACGACGATGGTGGCGACTACGGCGATAGCGGCGACTACGAAGACACCGGCGACTACGGCGACGTCTCCCAGGACGAGGACTCCTGCGTCGACGGTGGCGTGGTGCTCCGCTAAAGACCCCACCGCAAAACACGCTCGTAAAGAAAAGGCCCCTTACGGGGTCTTTTCTTTTGACAGATGGGCGCGGCAGGTGGGGGGCAGCGGAAGGGGACGGCGAGCGGAAGCGGTTGGCGACGGGCGGAAGCGGTGGGCGGCCATCCCGCCCAACAGCGCACATCCCCGATATCCCGTCGCGGCCGCCTACCCGAGACAGCGCACTTCTCGGGTATCCTGCCACCCCGATGTTTTCGCGGCATAATATCTGAGAAGTGCGCCGTCCGCAGACCCCGAATGGCAGGATATGCGGGAAGTGCGGGCGCACATCTCGGTT
>ODAI012628594.1_pt1 | contig 10218 bp, 7 predicted proteins | sample 1539321 | NCBI WGS metagenome assembly ODAI01 (sample SAMN02144231, study PRJEB22623) | gut metagenome | biome: sheep rumen | host: Ovis aries | place: New Zealand | reverse complement strand
TCCCCATGGGACCCGGCAATACCAACAAGCAGCTGCAGATGATGATGGACCTCAAGTCGACGGTCCTGTGCGCAACTTCCTCCTATGCGCTCCTTCTGGCGGAGGAGATCGAGAAGCGCGGCATTGCGGATAAGATCCACCTCAAAAAGGGCGTGATTGGCTCCGAGCGCTGGGGCGAGAAGATGCGTCAGCGCATCTCCCGGGAGCTCGGCATCGAGCTGTACGATATCTACGGACTGACGGAAATCTACGGACCCGGTATCGGTATCAACTGCAAATATGACACAGGAATGCATTACTGGGACGACTATCTCTATCTCGAGATCATCGATCCGGCGACCGGTAAGAACGTTCCCGACGGCGAGTGGGGCGAGATCGTCATCCCGAAGCTTGTCAAGGAGGGCGCGCCGCTCATCCGTTTCCGCACACACGACCTCTCCAGGATCATCCCGGGCGAGTGCCCCTGCGGAAGCAAACACCCCCGTATCGACGTGATCTCCGGAAGAAGCGACGACATGATGAAGATTAAGGGCGTCAACGTATTCCCGAAACAGATCGAGGAGATTCTCGGGACATTCCCCGAGCTCTCGAGCGAGTATCAGATCCGAATCTCTCACCTGGACGGCAAGGACAGCATGCGTATCTACGTCGAGGCGAGCGGAAGCAACGACTTCAAGGCCCTGCAGCAGAGCGTCGCGGCGGCGGTCAAGAGCAAGATCGGCTTTACGCCTATCGTTTACGTTGTGGAACTCGGCTTCCTGCCGCGCAGCGAGAAGAAGTCCAAGAGGGTAATTGACGAGAGATTCCAGTGACAGAAACATCTTTCATAGGAGGAGCAGCGAATGAGAGTCTGTCTTTTGAATGAGTCTTTTCCGCCGGTGATCGACGGAGTGGTCAATGTAATGATGAATTACGCGAAGTACATGAGACGTGATCACGGTGTGCAGATCGAAGTCGGAACACCGGAGTATCCGGACGGCAAGTACGACGAGTATCCGTACCCGGTTGTCGCGTACCCCAGTTTTGACACGGCTTCGCAGACCAACGGCTACCGCACCGGAAATCCGCTGGTAGGGAAGGCAGTCTCGAAACTCGCGGATTTTAAACCCGATATCATTCACTCTCACTGCCCGGCGACTGCCACGATCGTCGCCCGGCTTGTTCGGGAGATGACGGGTGCGCCGATCATCTTCACGTACCACACGAAATACGACATTGATATCAGGCGCGCGGCCAAAATACAGATGATCGCGGACGAAGCCATCAAGGCAATGGTCAAGAATATTGAGGCCTGCGATGACGTCTGGGTGGTCAGTGACGGCGCGGGAAAATCGCTCAAGGAACTGGGTTTTCAGGGCGAATACCGCGTGATGAACAACGGCGTCGATTTCGAGAAGGGCAGGGTGGACAAAGAGACGGTGGACAAGGTGACCGCCGGCTACGATCTGCCCGAAGGCGTTCCGATGTTCCTCTATGTGGGGCGCCTCATCAACTACAAGAACCTGCCCCTGATCCTGGACGCGCTTAAGATCCTCGCGGACAGCGGACAGGATTTCAGGATGGTCTTTATAGGTAAAGGTCCGGACCAGGGGAAGCTGAAGGAGAAAGCGGAGGAGATGGGCCTTATGGGAGAGGGCGGCAAAGTGTTCTTCACCGGGCCGATCTACAACCGCGATGACCTTCGCGCCTGGAATACCAGGGCAGACCTGCTCCTCTTCCCCTCCACGTTCGATACAAACGGACTGGTGGTGCGCGAGGCCGCAGCCTGCGGGCTGGCAAGCGTCCTGATCAAGGATTCCTGCGCGGCGGAAGGCATCACGGACGACCGGAACGGATTCATCATCGAGGAGTCGGCCGAGGCGATGGCAGACCTTCTGGGAAAGCTCTGCAAGGACCTCGATCACGTGCATGACGTCGGTCAGCACGCGATGGATGAGATCTATCTCTCCTGGGAGGACTGCGTGAACAAGGCCTACGAACGGTATGAGTACGTTCTGGCCCGCAAGAAAGTCGGCGCTATGCCGCACCGCAGGAAGCAGGTCACGGACTACATGGTCGAGTTTACTGCCAGGACCATGGAAGAACAGAAAAAGCTGCACTATAAAGTCATGGACACTTACCGCGATCTGCGCGGAAGAACGATCGCGACGGTGGAAGAGACGAAGGCAGCGGCGGATGCGGCCAAACTTCTCTGGGAGGATATCAGTGAAGATCTCTGGACCGAATTGGAGGAAATCTGGAAACCGTGAAAAAGCAGTTTGATTTCCGGAAGATGTCTTTTTACCAGATATGGACCCGGAGTTTCTGCGACGGAAACGGAGACGGGATCGGAGACCTGTATGGCGTTTACGACAAGCTTCCCTATATAAAGGAGCTGGGCGTAGACGGCATCTGGTTCAGCCCGATCTACCCCTCTCCCAACGCGGACTACGGCTATGATATCTCCGACTATAAGAATATTCACCCCGATTACGGGACTCTGGAACAGTTCAAGAAGGTTCTGGACAGAGCCCATGAGCTGGGGCTCAAGGTGCTGCTCGACCTGGTGATCAACCACACCTCTGACGAGCATCCCTGGTTCATAGAGAGCTGTAAGGGGAAGGACAACCCTTACAGCGACTACTATATCTGGCGCGACCCGCTCTTTAAAGGCGAGGAAAAGCTCCCTCCCAATAACTGGTACAGCCAGTTTGAGGGCCTGGCATGGGAGTATAATGAACAGAGAGAGCAGTATTACCTGCACGTTTTTGCCAAAAAACAGCCCGACCTCAACATGGACAACCCCAAAGTCCGGGAAGAGGTCAAGAGTATCATGCGCTTCTGGCTGGACAGGGGTGTGGACGGCTTCAGGGAAGATGTCATCAATTTCATCTCCAAAGTGCCGGAACTGCCCAACGGATGGTCCTTCGTGCCGGCGATCAACGGACTGCCGTTCTATAAAGACGGACCGAATCTTCACAGATATCTGGAAGAATTCCGGGAGGTCGCCCGCAGTTACGGGGCTGTCCAGATCGGCGAGGCGCCCTTTACGAGCGTCAAAACAGCGCTAACCTATATCGGAGGAAGAAGGCGCGTGCTGGATCTCCTGATCCAGTTCGACACGATGTTCGCGGACTGCTTCATGACGGAATATGTTTATCACGGCTTCAGGCTTCGCAAGCTTAAGCGGGCGTTCCGCAAGTGGCAGTACGGTCTTCAGGGCAAGGCGTGGTTCGCGCTCTACCTGGAGAACCACGACCATCCGCGCGTGGTGAACCGGTACGGGAGCCTTCGGTACTGGCGGGCGTCGGGCACGATGCTTGCGGCGTGCTATATTTTGCAGCGTGGGACGCCGTTCCTGTACCAGGGACAGGAGCTGGGTATGACGAACATCGCACTCAACTCCATTGACAAATACATCGATGTGGCGGCCAAGAACGCGTACAACTCGTTTTTCCTCAAGGACTCCCTTGAGCGGCGGCTCGAGCGGATCCATGTCTCGACGCGGGATTCGGCGCGCACGCCGGTCCAGTGGACGGGCGGCAGGAACGCGGGCTTCACAACAGGGAAACCGTGGTTTTACGTCAACCCGAATCATTCATATATAAACGCCGAGGCAGAGGAGAAAGATCCTCTGAGCATCCTGAATTTCTACCGCAGGTGCCTTTCGCTCCGCAAGAGCAGCGAGACGCTTATGCTGGGGACTTACCGCGAGTATTATCCCTGCAGCAAGAGGCTGTTTATGTATGAGCGGAAACGGGCTTCAGAAAACGGCAGGGAGGAGAGGATCCTCGTGATCTGTTCGTTTTCAACAGAGGCGTTCTCCTACCGGCTGCCGAGAGGCTACAGGGCCTCGGAGGCCGAGCTCCTTCTGGACAATTATATCCCGGAGAAGGAAATGGGCGCAGAACCAAGAACCCCCGGCCATCTGCAGCCTTACGAGGCGCAGGTGTGGAGGTTTAAGCAGAAAGGTCAGTTAAAAGGGGCAGCTAAAAGAGTCAGGCAAAGTAAGCGCCCGGGAAAGGAACACTGAAAATGAGCTTTATGCAGATTTTTAGTCTTGTAACAGGAATCATGAGCGGCGTAGCTCTGTTCATATTTGGTATGAATACGATGAGCGCGGCGCTGTCGCAGATCGCAGGCGGCAATCTCAGCGGCATGATCAAAAGGATCACGGAAAAACGCATCAAGGGATGGATCTTCGGAACAACCCTGGCCGTGTTCGTGCAGTCTTCTGTTACGACAGTCATGACGGTCGGACTTGTCAATTCCGGGATCATGAAAGTGACGCAGGCGGCAGGCGTCGTGATCGGCGCAAACCTGGGGACAACGGCAACAGCGTGGCTGCTCAGCTTAAACTCGCTCGGCGGACCGATCTGGCTGGAGCTCTTAAAGCCCTCCTCCATTACCCCTTTTCTGGCGCTGGGAGGCATCATCTATCTCATGTTTGCCAACACGGACAAAAAGAGGTCTATGGGCACGCTCGTTGTGGGCTTTTCGGTCATGATGATCGGTATGGACCTGATGAGCCGCGCGGTGGAACCCCTTCAGAGCGTTCCGGCCTTCAATGAGATGCTTCTCAACTTCTCAAATCCGATCATCGGAGTCGGCGTCGGAATCCTGTGTACGCTCCTGATCCAGAGTTCTGCGGCGGCGATCGGAATCATGCAGGCGCTGTCGATGTCGGTAGGCATCACTTTCGGAATGGCGATCCCGATCGTGTGCGGCGCGCAGCTCGGAACCTGCCTGACAGCGATCCTTGCGTCCCTGGGCTCCAATAACAAAGGTAAGAGAACCGCGCTCATTCACTTTTTTTACAACCTGATCAGAAATGCGCTGTTTCTGGTGATCCTCTATACAGTCGGCGCGGCAGCAGGTCTCCCGCTTCTGAAGGCGAAGACAACCGCGGTGGGTATCGCGGCCTTCCATACGGCGATCAACCTTCTTGGCAGCCTGATTTTCCTACCGGCGTCCAATATGCTGGTGAAACTTGTCACAAGAGTGATCCCCTACAACAAAAAAGAGAGACAGGAAGAGGCGGATACGCTCAAGATCCTCGACCCGATTTTTCTTGGCAACCCTGCATTTGCTCTTGAGCAGGTCAGAAAAGGGACAGAGATGCTCGCGGAAATGGTGCAGAAGTATTACAGCTATACCATGACGGAGGAAGACGCCTTAGAAGAAGGGAAGAGTTCGGCAGTAAAAAAGCAGGAAGCGGATCTTATTGCGCAGAGAGCTGCGAGTTACGCCAAACAGCTCAGAGATTACTGTATTTTGATCTCCGAGCGGCGTATGCAGGACAAGGAAGCGAGAGATCTCGCGTTCCTGCAGAGTACGGTGGATGATTATCAGGAGATCTGCGAGAAGATCACGGCAAGGAGAAAGCAAATCGAAGAGTTTGCCGCGCAGGGAGGGCATTTTTCCGAAGAGGGCGAGAAGGATATGCGCCTGTTTGAAGCCGCTGCGCAGGATATCCTGGAGATCACCATTCATGAGTTTGAACTGCGCAACAACCGGCTCGCGGAGACGATCCAGGTGTACAGAGAGATCATCACGGATATCTGCGGAAAGATCATCAGCCGGAATGTCAAAAGACTCCATTCAGGAGCCTGTGCGCCTGAGAGCAGCCTCGTCTTTTCAGATCTTTGCGACAAGCTAATAAAGATCATCGACCGTTGCGACAATATTGCAGCGAGTACGCTGGTCTATATTCGCCCGGATCAGAAAATACAGCCGCTGAGCGCAGAAAAATACGAAGCGATACAGGAGCTTTTCAAGGACAAATACTCCGATCTGGACGATTGAAGGGAAAATACCCCGGGAAACGATGCATAAAAACAGCCCTGCAGTTACCGTAAGGAAGCTGCAGGGCTGTCGCTTTGCGCTGTTAAATTAAAGGATCTCTGTATAAGCCTTGTAGATGAAGCCGTAGATCATACCGCCGCGGGTATCGTCGACCAGAAGTCTGTTCCACTCGCCGTCCTCGGTAATCCCGTCCACTTTGAGCTTGTGATTGTACTCATAGGTCTTGATGATCGGGCCGTTAGGGGTATATCTGCAGTTCAGGCTTGAAGCTGTGACCTTTACCCACATAGGCTTGATCGGTCTTACGCGGAGCTCTTCTCTCTCCATACCGCCGGCTACGGATTCAAGTTCTTCTGCGCTCAGTTTGTTTTCCATCATATCGCTCATTGTCATTCTCCTTTTATAGCATTTTGTCATTGCTTTTGTTTTGTTTTTTTCTCTATGTCATTATATACTTATCGTGCGAAGAATATCCACGCGGAAACGAAAAATTCAAAGGACAAACCGATTTGATAGACAAAGAACATAACACGACGAAGCGGCCTTATCTCATCCCGCTGATCATCATTGTGCTTATTGCAGCTGCGCTGTGTTATTCACTGACACGTGGGAACCCGTCACCTGACAGCGGAGATTTCGAGGCTGCCGCGGAGGCGGAAGCTTCGAGTTCGAGCGGGAATAAGGGAGGTAATTATGTACGCATTAGTGACCGGCGCCAGCGCCGGAATCGGGCTTGAGATCGCACGCTGTCTCGCGGCGAAAGGGTATGACCTGATCCTTACAGCGAGACGGGAGGACCGCCTGCAGAAACTGCGCGGGCAGATCCTCTCCAAAGATCCGGACAGGAAGGTGCTGGTGATCCCGGCGGATCTTTCAAAGCGCGAAGAATGCTTTCGCCTGTTCGAGGAGTCTGTAAACAAGGCCGGAAGTGAAAATATTGACTTCGTCGTCAACAATGCCGGAATGGGGGTCTACGGACTTTTTCTTGAGACGGACCTCGAGAAGGAACTGACGCTGATCGACCTTAATGTGACGTCGGTCCATATTTTGTCCAAGCTGTTTCTGCGGGAGATGGTGAAGAACGGGCACGGGACGCTGCTCAATGTCGGCTCCTGCGCAGGATTTACATCCGGGCCCACCTTCTCAAGCTATTACGCGTCCAAGAATTACGTGGTCAGGCTGACAGAGGCGATCCATGAAGAACTAAGGCAGGCGCACAGCCCGGTGAAGGTGTGCTGCCTGTGTCCCGGACCTGTGGCCACGGCGTTCAATGATAACGCTGGAGTGACCGTTTCCGGCAAGCAGATCACGGCGAAGCAGGCCGCGCGGGAAGGCGTGGAGGGCGCACTTCGCGGAAAGATGCTCGTGATCCCGGGCGAAAAGATGAAAGCGGTCGTCGTGGGATCCCACCTTCTGGGGGAGCATCTCTCGACGAGGATCAATTATCTGATCCAGAAGAAGAAGGCAGGGGACTAAGGCCCGCCGCAGGAGATATTGGACGATCGGATCATATTTAAGAAAGAAGAGGAACCGGGGAAATGAGGAATCAACTTCTGGCAGCGCTGATCTGTACAGCAGCGGTCATGGCTGCAGGCTGCGGCGGAGGGGCCGCGGGAAACAGTACACAGGAAGCAGCGCAGAGCGCAGTGACGACGGCGGTGACTGCGGAGACGGAATCCGCTCAGGCACAGGAGGGGGCAACACAGGAAACGGCAGCGGAAACGCCCGCCGCAGACAAAGCGGCGCGTGTGTTCAGTGCGGCCGGTGAGACCTATGAGAGTGAGGACGGCTGGACTGTCAGATATGACAGCGACCTTGTTGAGGTCGAAGAGACCCGGAACGGAACAGAGTTCGTCTACACAGGGGATGAGGAAGGGACCAATAAGATCGTAATCAAGTATCTTCCGAACACCTCGACGGATATCGTGCTGGCTGAAAAGACAGAGGATTACGACGGGTCATGGCTGGAACGGAGCGAGGGCTATTTTGCCGGAAGGGCGGATCTTTGGGCTTTCCATGTAGATGTGATCCGAAACGGCCGGAGCTCGACGCTGGGATATACGGCAGTAGAGCACAACGACGGCGTGCTTCTGATCGAGAAGAGAGGAAGTATCGAAAGCGACGAAGAGCAGGGCGTACAGATCGCAGATACGATGGCGAATATCCTGGACAGCCTGGAGTTTGAGGACCACGATCCGCAGACGGAATACGACTACATTCCCGGCAGATATGTGCTTGCCAAAGAGAACATTTCAGGGGATCCTGCGCTGTATCCCTCAGAGATCGTGCTTAACGAGGACCACACGGGGCAGATCGGCGCGCAGGACGCGGAAAAGATCGTGTGGTACAGCCGTGACGGGATCATCAAAGAGGACAGGGAAGGCGGAGAGATCCGGTTCTACACCATAGAGGGCGATACGCTTTACCTGCAGCAGGGCGATGAGTGGGTAGAATACCGCAAGAGCATCGGCGCAGGAAAGAGCGCAGACGGCATTGCCGCAGACAGCCGCAGCGCTGTAGCCTTCAGGACCTATGAAAATGAGGACGGATGGCTCGTCTATTATGACAAGGACCTCTTTACCATCGAAGAAAAGTGGGACTCTGTGGAATTCATCTACGGGGATTCGGAAGACGACGTCGACAAGCTGATCGTGCGCTATCTCGAGGATGACTCGACCGAAGATGTGCTCGAGGACCTCGAGAGGGGCTATGACAGCGCGGAGATCGAGCGAAGCGAGGGCTATATGGGCGGAAGCCACGAAGATTGGAGCTTCACTATATCTGTTCCTGTAAAGGATGACGAGGACGGAGAGCGCAAAGTTTACACAGTCTCGGAACACAATGGAGGCGTTCTCGTTGCGGAGCGGACTTCGGGCGGCGCGGATGCAGAGGAGAAGGACAGAGCGATCGAAGAGATCGTGGACACTTTCCTGTTCACAGACCACGCGCCTCAGATCGAATATGAAGACATTCCCGGCAGATATGTCTTAAACGACAAGATCCTGAGCAAGGACGCGAGCAATTATCCGGGATTCATCCAGCTTAACGCCGATCATTCCGGCGTGATCAGCGGCCCGGAGGAGACAGATATCGTGTGGCACTGCACAGATGGACTTCTGAAGGAATCCGCCGCCGGAGGCAAGACGTATCAGTATTATATTGATGACGAGGTGCTTTACCTGCAGATGGAGGGAGAGTGGGTCCAGTTTAACAGAGAGGGTGATGACTGATGATGCGGATCGCAATTGTCGAAGACGAAGAGGTCTACGCGCGGCTGCTCGAAGACTATATTCACCGCTATGAGGAGGAGACCTTGCAGCGGTTCAGGATCAGGCATTTTAAGGACGGAGAAGAGATCGCGGAGAATTACGCCGGGGGCTTTGATATTATCCTGATGGATATCCAGATGGAGTATATGGACGGCATGACCGCTGCTGAGAAGATCCGGAAGCGGGATCCGGAGGTCCTGATCATTTTCATCACGAACAGGACCGACTACGCGATCCGCGGGTATGAAGTCGACGCGCTCGATTACGTCGTCAAACCGGTGGAGTATTTCTCCTTTTCGCAGAAGCTCGACCGCGCTGTCCTGCGGCTCAGTAAACACATGAACCAGCACATCATGATCCATGCAGACGGCGGACTCTACAAAATAGCGACCTCCCAGATCCTGTTTGTTGAGAGCGAGAGGCATAACCTGCATTTCTATACGACGACAGGTGAGTTCGTCTCCCGCATGAACATCAGCGAAGCGGATGAGCTGCTCAAAGGCTTCGGGTTCTTTCGATGCGGCAAGGGGTACATCATTAATCTCAATAAGATCGATTCCTTTTCGGATGGGGTCTGCCGCGTCGGCAGCTACAAAGTGCCGGTCAGCCGGTCCAAAAAGAAAGAGTTTATGAACGTACTGGCGGACCACATGAGCAGCCTGGCGTGATGAGGAGAAAATGATGGAGCTGATCAAAGACATCCCGCGATTATATACCGGCATAGCCGAATGGGCAGGCTGTCTTGTTGTATTGCTGAACAGCCGCAGGAAAGTGGAGACAATTCCGTTTATAGCGATCAGTGCAGCCGCGCTGGTGATGCAGTGCGGCCTTTTGGTCATAACAGCGGACGTCGACGCCGGGATCATGTGGATCATCGTCATGGTCATGGCGTATGTTCTGATGTTTCTCTATATTCAGCTGTGCGCTGATATTTCTTTTAAGGCCGCGATCTACGCGGCTGCCGCCGCGTTTCTGCACGCGGAGTTTGCCGCTTCGCTTGAGTGGCAGCTGCATACGTGGTTTTCCAAGCACTATTCAATCGGAAGAGTGTCTGCTGACGTGCTTCTTCTTGTCGTCTACATGGTTGTCTTTTCCTTTTTTTACTTCATGTCCAGACGACATATCGAAGAGAATTTTGTAAAGAGCCTGACCTGGAAGGAAGTTG
>ODAI012151834.1_pt1 | contig 10218 bp, 4 predicted proteins | sample 1539321 | NCBI WGS metagenome assembly ODAI01 (sample SAMN02144231, study PRJEB22623) | gut metagenome | biome: sheep rumen | host: Ovis aries | place: New Zealand | reverse complement strand
GTCTTTACGCACATCTTGCAGTTCTTGCACTTGTCCTGATCGATCACGCACTGTGTTTTGTGCAGTGTAGGGAACTCGTCGAGATCCTGCTGGCTGAACTTCTTGAGTACGCACGGCCATCTTGTGATGAGTACTGTAGGCTCATCCTTGCCGAGGAGTTTGTCAAGAGCGTCTTCTACTTCATCGAGGTGGTTAGGATTTACTGTGATGATGTTTTCTTCCTTTACGCCGATAGCCTTGCAGAGTGCAGGGATATCTACTTCAGGAGCTTCCTTGCCCATCAGAGTGTATCCTGTGCCAGGGTTCTGCTGGTGACCTGTCATTCCTGTGATACGGTTATCGAGGATGATCGACAGATTGCTTCCGCTGTTATATACAGCATCCATGAGCGAGTTGACGCCTGTGTGGAAGAATGTGGAGTCTCCGATTACGGAAGCTACCTTTGTAGGCTTGCCTGCTTCCTTGAACACCTTGGATGCTCCGTGGCCCTGCGAGAGCGATGCTCCCATGCAGATTGTTGTGTGGACCGCGCTGAGCGGAGGTGCCATTCCGAGTGTATAGCATCCGATATCTCCGGTGATCATGAGATCGCCCTTCTTCTGTCTCTTGGAGAGGCAGTAGAACAGTCCTCTGTGAGGGCATCCTGCGCAGAGTGCCGGTGGTCTTACTACAGTCTTCATGTCTGTTGTGTAAGTCTCTGGCTCAATGCCGAGGAAAGCCTTTCTTACTATATCTGTATTGAGCTCATCGAATCTAGGAATTACGTCCTTGCCTGTGCACTCGATGCCGAGCATCTTTACATGCTCTTCAATATATGGATCCATCTCTTCAACAATGTAGACCTTGTCTACCTTGCTGCAGAAATCCTTGATCAGGTCATCTGGCATTGGGAATGTGAGTCCCAGCTTCAGATAGGAAGCGTTTTCTCCGAAAGTTTCTCTTGCATACTGGTACGATACTCCGGATGTGATGACCCCGATTCCTGTGTCGTGCATCTCTGCTCTGTTGAACTCGCAGTCGTTAGAGAATGCTCTTGCAGCAGCAACTCTGTCTTCGAGTGTAGCTCTCAGGACTTTTGCGTTTGCAGGTGCAGTAACGTACTTTTTGATTTTTGGCTCATAATCAGGAATTTCAGCTTCTTCTCTGTCTCCCAGTTCTACGAGGCCCTTGGAGTGGCATGTTCTTGTAGTAACGTGGAAAAGAACAGGCATGTCGAATCTCTCAGAAAGTGCGAAAGCCTTCTTCATGAAGTCCTTGGACTCCTGCGAATCAGAAGGTTCGAGCATGAGAAGTCTTGCTGACTTTGCTGTGTTTCTGTTGTCCTGCTCGTTCTGTGAGCTGTGCTGGCCCGGATCGTCTGCAACTACCATTACAAATCCACCTGTAACTCCGGTGTATGCAAATGTGAAGATCGGGTCTGCAGCTACGTTCATTCCTACGTGCTTCATTGCACAGAATGATCTTGCACCAGCAATGGATGCTCCGATTGCTGCCTCTGTAGCTACCTTCTCATTAGGTGCCCACTCGGAATAAACGTCTTCTCCGTACTGAGGCATGTTCTCGAGGATCTCAGTGCTCGGTGTTCCCGGATATGCCGAAGCGAACTTTGCGCCGCCTTCCCAGGCTCCGCGGGCAGTTGCCTCGTTACCGGACATGATAACTTTCATAAAGCATTTCCTCCCTTTTACATAAATGCCGGCACCGCTGTTAAACGGTACCGTAATTAACTGTTTAATGCCCTAACGCCATCATTAACTTCTATACCCATATATATAGAAGAAAAACAGTAATTTGCATTAGTTATTATACAGCGTAAAACCGACTCTTTCAATGTCACCCTTTGCATTAAAAAGGAGCAAGAGGCATTGCCCTTGCTCCATCTTATTTACAGGTCCGCTATTTGGACTGATAGTCGACGCATTGCTGGCGGTCAAGGAAAAAGTGTATGCCCGGAGACGAATCCTTCCAGCGATCCTCCTGGAATCCGTTTGCAGGCTCGAGCCACTTTCCTACTTCATAATAGAAGTCAGGGTCTACAGTCGACTGCGCCCATGTGTAATTCTCAGTCTCATCTATACTTGTGATCTTGAGGACTTTTACCTTTGAAACTCTGCCCGTCTCCATGGTAGCCATGCAGCGGTGAGCGTCTTTCGGGACGAGCATCATCACCACGCGCAGATCTGTGCAGCACTTCCAGGCTATGAACGCCTCGCCCTCTTCAGGGCAACGCATCTTATACCATTTGGTGTCGTCGTCAATTATTACCTTGTCCTGATTGAGAGCATCTTCAAGCACAGACGAATATATATTTGCGCCTCTGAGGTCTATGCCAGTCATATCCTGGAATCTGAAGCTGCAGCCACGGGCTTTGCAGCCGCAAAGTTTCATATCTGTGAGATCATTATTATAAAAGGCAACATTGTCCATCTGAGATCCGCTGAAATCAGTCTCGTGCAAATTGCAGCCATCAAAGGTGGCCCGTCTGAAGTCTACGCCTTTGAGGTCGCGACCGGACAGATCAAGGCCTTTTATAATGCAATGGCGCATATCCGGCATGCCGCCTTTTGCATCGGCACGCATCTTATTGAGCTCCGCGTCAAAAGCTTCGATCGACTCAAGCCGTCTCTTGTCACTTTCCGGAACAGGTCTGTATGCTTCGTTTTCTTTTACAAAATCGCTTTCGCTTGAAGTGAAATTCATAACCACTCCCTTTTGTGCATAATCATTCTTTTTTCTATATTATCACACATATCTTAAAAGGAGTTCTCATTTTTGTTCTACAAAAAAAATGTAAAACCCCGTTTTATGTAGAAATTGCCGAGTCAATTTGTGCTCTGTATATTTTCTCACGCCTGTTTTTCTAATTTGTAGGCAAATGATTAAGAACAATTGACGAAGAGTGAACAAAACTCACCCCATATTCATACTCTTCCCCTCATTATCAGTATTCATCCTTATTCATAGCAAAAAAATTCTACATGAAAAGCAAATATTTGCTTTTCATGTAGAAAATATTTCCAAACTCCTTTTTCAGCACAATTTCAGGCGCTGGATCCAAGTATTATTATTAGTATCTATGAATACTTATCGATTCTCAAATACCAAACCGCATTTCAGTAAATCTATTCTGCTGCCTGGTTGATATTTGCTGAGTCAGGTACTCTGTACGATCCCTCCCTGCTTCTGAGGAAGAAGAGAACTCCAACGATAAGCACGAATCCTACGATCAGAGGAATAACAGGGCTGCTTGTAAATCCTGCTATGACATATGAGACCGCAGAGACAGCTGCAACAGTAGTTGCGTACGGGAGCTGCGTTGACACGTGCGATACGTGGTTGCAGTTCGCTCCTGCGGAAGCCATGATGGTTGTATCTGAAATTGGTGAGCAGTGGTCTCCGTATACAGCGCCTGCCATGCAGGATGCGATGATCGGAGTTGTGAGCTCCGGATGTGACGATGTGATAGCCAGTCCGAGAGGAATGAGAATACCGAATGTTCCCCAGCTTGTGCCGGATGCGAATGCGAGTACGCATGCAATCAGGAAGAGTACCGCAGGGATGATTCCTACTGCCGCGCCATTCATTCCCTTTACCAGGCCGCTTACAAAGTCTGCAAGTCCGAGGCTGTCTGTCATTGCCTTGAGCGACCACGCGAGTGTCAGCACGAGTATAGGCGATGCCATCGCCTTCATGCCCTCAGGGATACAGCTCATGCATTCACTGAAGCTGATAGTCCTTCTGCACATGTAATAAATAATGATAATAACAAGCGCTACGAGTGCTCCCATCGACAGTCCGACTGACGCGTCAGAGTCAGAGAAAGCAGTTACAAAGCCTGCTCCGTCAAAGAAGCCGCCTGTGTATACCATTCCAAGTACGCAGCTTACTACAAGCACTACTACAGGGAATACCAGGTCGAGAACAATTCCCTTGTCGCTTCCGCCTGCTGCTGCATCCGCAGCCTCTGAATTAGTATCTTCAACTGTAAACAGGTCTCCGTTCTCGACAGCGTTCATCTCGAACTTTGCCATGCCTGCATAGTCGAACTTCATAAGGATGATTGCGAACATCATTACGAGTGTGAACAGCGCATAGAAGTTATAAGGGATGCACTGTACAAAGAGCGCAATGCCGTTCTGGCCTTCGCCCGCGAAGCTCGAAACGGCTGCAGCCCACGAAGAAACCGGCGCGATGATGCAGACAGGAGCAGCTGTTGCGTCAATGATGTATGCCAGCTTTGCTCTCGATACATTGAAATTGTCTGTAACAGGCTTCATTACGGAACCGACTGTAAGGCAGTTGAAATAGTCGTCTACAAAGATCACGATACCGAGAAGTACAGTTGCTATCTCAGCTGCAACACGGGTTCTTACATGTTTGAGCGCCCAGCCCCCGAAAGCCTTTGAGCCTCCGGAAAGGTTCATTAGAGCTACGATGATTCCAAGAATGACCAGGAAGATAAGAATACCTACATTCCATCCATCACTGAGTGATGCAATAAGTCCATCGTTAAGAACGTGATTTACAATGCCGTCGAAATCAGCGCCGGCATAAAGAATCGCGCCAGTGAGTACTCCAAGGAAGAGTGAGCTGTAAACCTCTTTTGTAATAAGAGCAAGCGCGATTGCAATAAGCGGGGGCAGTACAGCCCATGCGGTTGCGAAAAGAGCAGGTGTGTCCATAATAAGTTACCTCCATATAATGAAAAAATCCATGAATAACGCTTGAAACGAAACTGCCATGGATCAGGTAACTTACATATTTATTTACCGCCAACCATGATAGCGCTCCACTTACGTGACAGTCCGGCACATCTTATTGCGCCGTCCCAGCATTCCGGTTTTGGGATTCCGTTATGCTTCGGCGGATCATCCTTTCACGGCCACGCTCCCCAGCGTGATTAACGACCGTTACTGTTAATCTCCGCGACCTCTATCGGGTCAGGTGTTATTCACTTGTCGATGCACTTCATATTAATTACAAACGGATTGCATGTCAACCTTTTTTGTGATTTTATACAAAAACAAGAATGTTTTTTATCAAATCTCAATTGTTGCACTACAAAAGCCCCGGTCGACTGTAGTTCGGGGCTGATGCAGGGTGCTTTCGCACTAAAGTGAGGATGTATATGAAGATTGAGAATTTCAGTTATGGTTTTGGTTTCGGCTTTACTCTTTCCTTTTGTTTTCTTTTCGCTTTCTGTAATTAGATAATAGCATTCATATCGTCATTTAAACCGTCATTTATATATTTATAGGGACGTTTTATTTTTTTATGACGTTTTTCTGCAAGACACAAAAAACGGCTGACAGCTTCTTTGCTGCCAGCCGCCTGAATGATCTGTTGATCAGTATGCTGTTCCAAGTGCGCGTATGACTCTTGCTGCTATAGGAGCAGCCACCTCAGAACCGAAGCCTCCTTCTTTTACCCATACCACAAACGCATATGGGGCATCCTCGTCGCCGGTGAATCCGACAAACCAGGCGTCAGGGCTGTCCGAACCCGATTCAGCTGTTCCGGATTTTCCGTACATATCCATGCCCTCAAAATTCCACTCGCCGTAGTTCTCTGTGACGTTATACTTCATCATCTCCTTGAGCTCCGCAGCCGTGTCACTGTCTATGTACTTGCCCAGGCTCTTGCCGCCTGCCAGTTCCTTCAGGAAGGTTGCGCTTTTTATAAGCGTCGGCTGCATCGGTTCTCCTCCGTTAGCGATGGCACCCATATAAACCATCATTGCGCACGGATTCACCAGATCGTCTGCCTGGCCTATGCCCGCCCAGCTCAGCTTCACCTCGTTGTCCTTTGGGAAGTCGAACGAGCCCGCAGCTGTTTTGATCCCGTCTACATCGACAGGTTCTGTTAGCCCGGCTTTTTTAACATACTTAGCCATGGTCTTGGCACCAACCTTACGGGTTAGAGCGCCGAAAGCGCCGTTGCACGATTGAGCCAGTGCGTCCCTGAAGCCAACCTCGCCATGCGCAGTTACGTCTGTAAGTCTTGCGTCCTCGCGGTCTCCCAGCTGGTTGACCCCATCGCAGTCAAACCTGAAAGAATCTCTGTCATCCATTGTATCTATGACAGCCGCCGAAGTGACCAGCTTGAATGTGGACCCTGGAGTCAGAAGTCCGTCCAGAAAGTTGTTGAAATAGTATGAGGAATCGTCATCCTCTGAAGGCTCAAAGTCATATGCAGGGTCAAACGCAGGTGTACTCACCATGCATACTATCTCCCCTGTTTTCCAGTTATATACTCCCACTGTACCGGTTCTTCCCGCAAGAGCCTCATATGCAGTTCGGTTCGCGTTAGCGTCAATGGTGAGTGCTATTTTTTTGCCGTTTGCCGTAGTGTCGTATGTTCCGTTCAGTATATCGTAGCCTATAAGCTGGCTCTTGAACGTAGATATCGCTCCGTCGGAGATGTTTCCGTACGGATCACCGACTGCATGTACAGTAGCTACTCTGGTCTCGTAATCTAAGCTGTAGTAGTAGCCATCAGGTGTACACTGCAGCAGCTCCTCCCCGTAGCGGTCAGTGATTGTGCCGCGGTTGATTACTCCATCCGTATAAATCTGGCTGTTTCCGTAGAAAGTAGCCCAGTCAGCACCCGATTTTACAAACCTGTATCCAAACAGGCCTATTCCTGCGAGAAGAATGAACACCAGCAGGAGACATATCCACGCTCTTCTTTCCTGTTTTCGCATGGCTATTCCTCCTTCCTCATTGCAAGGCTCGCATCACGCCGCATGTCTGCCGCCTTGAAATACGCCAGCATAGCCCATGATGTGAGCAGGCTCGTTCCGCCTGTAGAAACAAACGGGAATGTAACACCTGTAAGCGGGAACAGATCGATAGCTCCGAACACGTTGAGCATCGTCTGAACCAGGAACATGGTTGCCGCGCTGCATGCGAGTATTGTGTATATTGTTGATCTTCCGGCTACGATGTGCATTACAGCGAATATTGAGAGTGTAGCTATGCAGAGCACTGCCAGTATGGCAATGATAAAGCCCCACTCTTCCATCACAAAGCCGAAAACAAGGTCTGTATTTGACGCTCCAACGTATTTAAGGGATCCGTTGCCGGCACCAAGGCCGAGCAGTCCTCCGCCTGCGCCGAACGACATGGTTCTTGTCTGCTGGTATCCGAGGTCATCCATGAACTCCGGTTCCCATACGTGGCCCCATGCATCGAATCTCGACGCTATGTACGGTTTGAACTTAAGCACAATGAGTCCCATCGCGCCTGCAGCTGCGCCGGTCAGCACAAAGCGCGAGAAGTCTCCGCTCCTGAGGAAAGATACCACCAGATATGTAGCGAAGAAGATCAGCGCAGTTCCGAAGTCGCTCATAAGCGCAAGGCAGCCCAGGCAGAAGAGCGCGAACACAGCGTATACTACAGTGCTCTTTCTGTCGTAAAGCTCTTCAAGAGTGCCGGCACCAATAAGGATGAACGCCAGCTTTACAAGCTCTGAAGGCTGAATGGATCCGCTCTCTCCTATCTTGATCCAGTTGGTAGCTCCGTATTTAGCGGTTCCGAATACGAGGTTTATGATAAGTGCGACTACCGAAAGCCCTATAAGGACAGGCTTTATTTTGCGCAGTCTGCTGATATCCCTCATATAAACGCACATGAAAATCATCAGCGCCAGCCCAAGCAATATAGCAATGAGCTCTTTCACCACAGCATTCGGATCAGATGAAGCCGTGACCGCCAGATTCACGGTCGACAGGAAGAATGCGATCATCTCCATCTCAAAGCCGCGCCTTCCCATGGCGTTGAATATCATTACATACGCCCACATGACTGCCATCAGCACAGCGATACTGATCAGGGCAGAAGCAGTCATCTCAGTTCCCATGCCGAGCACCAGCTGCACCATTGTCATAATCTGGAAGGCTGTGATCGCAAGCAATATCTTCCACGGCGCTACAGGCTCTTTGTCAAGGCGGCGCATGTACTTGTTGTTGCGCATCTCCTCAACACTCGGAGGGGTTATGGTGGACACAGTTCCGCCCATCTCTATCTTGTCACCCGGGCTTATCAGATACCGTTTATCCGGATCCAGCTTGTACCCGTTTACCATGGTGCCGCCCAGAGAGCCAAGGTCTTTTATCATCCATTTATCTTCAGAACGCCGTATTATAAGCGCCTGATTGTTGGATACGGTCCTGAGCGGAATTCTTATGTCGGCAGACCTCGATCTTCCAATAACATTTTCCCAGTGGGTGATCGGGAAGTTCCCGCCTCCTTCGACCATGAAGTATCCCCATATCTCCGGAGTTGCGCGCGTCGACAGCAGGGACACTATAGAAATAAGAAGAATATATGCCGCAAGCACAACAAAGATCCACCGGAATACGGTAGTGATGTGTACTGCAAGTTCTGGGTTATTTGCAGAAAAATTCAGTATTTCATTAATGAAGCTTTCTATGGCAGCCTCCTTTTATTCAACAGTAATCCAATCATACATAGTAATTATATGCCTCCCTTTTCCCTATATCCTGAACCTTAATGAATATATAGCCACTGTAAAACAGGCAAAAAACATGTCCGTATACCTGAGAGCGAAGAGGCTGGAGCCGTGCTCCGCGCGCAGATATACGGACCTGTTAATTATTTTTAGCTTATTTCCACGAGCTCTTCAGACCAACGATGCTGTTGAACACTTTCTCGTCATCTGTTGTAAGCTCTGAATCTGCGATGTAGTAGCCCTTGCGGAAGAACTGGAATCTCTCGCCAGGCTTTACATCAGCTGCGGACGGCTCTGCATAGCCCCATGTTTCGACAAGGGATTCAGGGTCGAACTCCTGCTCGCCTGTCTCCTCGTTCTCCTTCATAAGGTAACCGTACTCTCTGATTTTTACCTTTACAGCAGTGCTTGCCTCAACGAAGTGGATGGTTCCCTTGACCTTGCGGCCTTCGAATCCGCTTCCGCTGTGTGTCTCAGGGTCGTATGTGCAGTGAAGCGCAACTATGTTGCCGTCTGCGTCCTTCTCCACCTCGTTGCATGTGATGAAGTAAGCGCCCTTGAACCTTACCTCGTTGCCAGGGAAGAGCCTGAAGTACTTCTTGACAGGAACTTCCATGAAGTCATCGCCGTCAACCCAGAGCTCTCTGCCGAACGGGATCTCACGTGTGCCCATTTCAGGAACCTTTGAGTTGTTCTCTACAGTGCACATCTCGATCTTGTCTTCAGGGTAATTGTCGATTATGACCTTGATAGGATTCTTTACAACGTTTATTGCCGGCACCTTGAGCTGGAGGTCTTCTCTGACGCACTGCTCAAGCTGTGCGATGTCGATCATTGTATCTGCCTTTGTGACTCCGATGTCATTGCAGAACTTACGGATGGCTTCAGGTGTGTAGCCTCTGCGGCGGATGCCTGCGAGTGTGCACAGTCTTGGATCGTCCCAGCCTTCTACTTTACCTTCTTCTACCAGTCTGCGGATGAATCTCTTGCTCATCAGCATGGTTGTGATGTTAAGAGGTGCAAACTCAATCTGACGAGGAGGATTCGGCCACCAGCCTACCTCGCGTACTACCCAGTCGTAGAGAGGTCTGTGATCCTCAAACTCGAGTGTGCAGATGGAGTGTGTGATTCCCTCGATTGCGTCCTCAATAGGATGCGCGAAGTCGTACATAGGATAAATGCACCACTTGTCGCCTGTATTGTGGTGTGGCGCATGAACAACTCTGTAGATGACAGGGTCTCTCATGTTGATGTTAGGGCTTGCCATGTCGATCTTCGCTCTGAGGCAGACTTCGCCGTCAGCAAACTCGCCTGCTCTCATTCTCTCGAACATCTCGAGGTTTTCCTCTACCGGTCTGTTTCTGTATGGGCTCTCTTTGCCCGGCTTTGTAAGTGTTCCCCTGTATTCGCGAATCTGATCCGGAGTGAGCTCACATACGAACGCCTTGCCCTGCTTAATGAGCTCTACTGCAGCTTCGTACATAGTATCAAAATAGTCTGAAGCCCAGAGCTTTTCGTCCCACTGGAATCCGAGCCAGTTGACGTCTGCCTCTATGGACTTTACAAACTCGATGTCTTCTTTTGTTGGGTTTGTGTCATCGTATCTGAGATTGCAGCGGCCGCCGTACTTGAGTGCTGTACCGAAATTGAGGCAGAGCGACTTGGCGTGTCCTATGTGAAGGTAGCCGTTCGGCTCCGGCGGGAATCTCGTAACGATCTCTTTGTGTTTTCCTGTGGCGAGGTCTT
>ODAI010762067.1_pt1 | contig 10218 bp, 4 predicted proteins | sample 1539321 | NCBI WGS metagenome assembly ODAI01 (sample SAMN02144231, study PRJEB22623) | gut metagenome | biome: sheep rumen | host: Ovis aries | place: New Zealand | reverse complement strand
TACTGTCTGGACCGTTATGGACAATCACTTCGTATGTGTGATGCACGTTGTCAAGGTCTTCTACTTTAAAGCACAGCAGTCCGTGGTCGCGCATCTTCCAGAACTGCCGTTTGTCTTCAAGACCTTTCATCCTTGTGGAGGAGAGCATCTGTTTCAGTTTTGTCACCTCCACCATATTGCCGGCTACGGTCTGCGTGTTATGCTCCACCTCATGCCAAACAAGTCCTGAGTTAGCATCCTCAATCTTGTCGAGGTCAGCAACGTCAGTAACGTTGTTGGCATAGTACAGTTTAAAGCTCTGTGCGTTCGCCACAGAAACAATAGTCAGTATTATCAATACTATGAGGATCGGTTTTTTCATATAACAGGTGCTTTTTAGTATTCTTTCCATTTGTCCAGATTGTCAAACCAGTTGCCTTCTTTTTGTCCCAGTTCATAGTGCAACTCTGTGACAATATTGTTTTCCAAGCGGTCGTCAAACTGTTTGGCAAGAGCCTCACCCGTACCGTCTGTAGGGTCGAACGGGAGCTGACTTTCACCAAGCAGATGTCCCACTCTACATGGCAGGACATCTGTTCGTGGCATAACGTATTTTGATTTCATATTTTCTTTACTTGATGACTTTCTTCTTACCCTGGTGGATATACACACCCTTCGCTGTCGGCTTCTTGTTCAAGAGACAACCGTCAATGGTGTACCATTCGGCGGCATTATCGGTAAAACAAAACCGCCACAAAAATACAAAAAATTATGTTTATAGAAATAATTCAAGCAATTTTTAACAATGTGAATGTAGTACTTTTGCATCATCATATAATCTAAAAAATAAATGCTCAAAATGTTGCTGGTTTGAGAAAAAATGCTCATTTTTGCAAAAAATTATGCATTAACTAAAACCATATCTAAGAGATATAACCAAATATAACCCTAAACTGCTCAACGATGAAAAAGAGATTATTCCTTATTCTTGCGATATGCTGCATGACAGTCGGCAACGTCTTTGCAGATGATTTCACTGTTGAACGGGCCGTCAACCTGGGTCAGTTGGACTCATGGGCTGACATCAGCAAGTTCCAGTGGCAGGAAATAGATCACGTCATCCAGGACAACCGCGAGGAGATGGATGCGCTGAAGACGCTGTTCTACGACCCTGCACCAAAGGATACCGTAGGCTTCTACAACCAGATTTATACAGCTCGCGACAATCAGTATATCGTGCTGCGACTGGACAAGGCTCAGGGTAACCGTCCCTTCCACGTCCGCGTAACCTGTGTCAAGAGTGCAACAGACCCTTCGAAGAACAATACGAAGGTGTTCTCTGCCGAGAACTACTGCTACATCATGCCACCTATCGGCGAAAACCAGCTGGAGGTGAAGATATGGCCGCAAGGCGAGGGCGAGGAGAAGGCAAAGACTTTTACTTTCAATAGTCATAGCTATGGCTCTGCATCGTTGCGCACGGTGATGCTTGACAAAAGCCGTATCGTGGATGGCAACTATACCCTGCAGTTGATTTATTACAACCCAGAGACGGAGAAGAGTGACACCACCTATATCAAGAGTCTGCAGGTTGACAAGCTCTATAGTTTCTACGACTATGCCAACGGCGACCTCAAGGAAGCCTATCTCATGGTGGATGATTTCAAGCGCATCAAACTGAAGCACGAATGGTGGGCGATGGATGCCGTCACCCATGTCAACGATAATTCCGTGACGGTGATGACAGGACCGAAGATGCCTTTCCGCCAACATAAACGGTTGGACGCTCCGAACCCCACCTATCTGGATTCGCGCCTGTTCTCCCATCACGACACGTTGTGGGTGAACCTCTACGTGGACAACATACGCTCAGACCAGAAAGAAGGGCTGACGATGCACGCCATACGCACCAACACCCATAACGAATTCATTAGCAACAAACTGTTGGAGTGGGGCTTAGACCCTGTTTCCAATCGCTTGTATGTGCTGACCGATGGTGAGCCATGTATCATCGAGTGCTATCGCGACAAGACGCTGCCCAAGCTCTGTATATACCCTGGTTCCTATCACCATGTGACGGGCATCATCGAAGGCGACAGAGAAGAGGTCGATATCTTCCTGGAGTCCTCGGAACCAGTCACCAAGCCCAAGACGAGCACCGTGATTCTCTCTACGCTGACCACGACCACCGACTGTCGAGGTAGCTACTATGTCAGCAAGATACAGAGTTCGGACATCGTGCACGAATTGCTGACCGAAACCGTTAACTACGATGAATATGCCTCCCATCTGGATACCGCCAAGTTCGTCAATGGTGCAATGTTAATGAACTATGCCGAGATGGTTGTAGGCATCGTCTCGCCCAACAAATCGGATACCGAAAGTAATATTACGCTGAAGAAGGTTAATAATGGTGCCGAGGAGAATGATATCCAGCATGAAACGCTCAGCGGAGAGACAGCCCTCATCCACCACGATCTATACGACTACAACTACTGGACAACCACCTTCGACCTGCGTGGGTATATCCCCATCACCAAGTCGGGACGTCCTGCGATTGCCTTCAATGGCGAGGAGGTGCGGCAGTTGCCTATTCTCTGCAACAAGTTTATCGACCTGCAGAAGTTGGCTCAGGATGCCCAAGAGGCGGCTCGTGAAAGGCTGGAGAGTTACGATGCTGGCGAAAACGCCAAAGGATGGATTACCGACGTGGCCCCCGACGGAGCCACCAAGTTGAATGTCAAGGTTCCTTTGGAGCCTCCTTTCTATTTCCGTTTGGGTGTAGAGGCCGATTTCTTCAAGGCCAAGAAATTGAGTGTGATGGGTGCCCTCGGTTTCGGCTATGATTACGACTTCGTCAATAAGAAGAGCAGTAACATTCCGCAAAACCAAGCCCAGCAATATAAAGTCACCATGGGTTCTTACGATGACTATGGTAACAATACCGTCGATATGACACCATCACTGGCGAAGATGGGTGCTGAGCCGAAGAACTTCAAGAAGGCAGACCCTGATGCGATTTGCAAACCCTCTTTCGACTTCAGCGCCTTTGCTGAGGTGTATCAGAAAAATAGTCTGCCGTTGTCACTGAAAGGCAACGACTGGAAACAGTGGTTGTCTGGTATGCAGTGGCTCGATGAGGCCGGTGTTCGCGCTGAGGTCAGTCTGACGGCTGGCTTCGGACTGGACTTTATCAATATGCTTGGTGCCATCGGAAACAAGTCGGGTAAGCTCAGTATGCTGTCTGATTTCCAGAAATGGGTCAGCAACAATGCATTGACGAGTGTGTTGAACACATTCTTCGGTCCTAGTCTGTCGGCAGGCGGCGGTGTGCGCGTTAATGTCAACGCAGGTCTGTTCTCCTTCGACAATACCGAAGAAGATGGTTGGGGTGATCCCTTGAAGAACCATATCCTTGCCTTCCGTTTCATCGGACAGGCTTATATCAATGCTGCCCTGAGAGCCAAGATCGATGCCTTCATCGCTGGTGCTGAGGTAGGACTCACCGCTGGTGCCGGTGTCTCCTTCAAGTATGCTGGCGGTAGCCGTCTCGACTTCCATAAAAAATTCTCAGGAAGTGCCTGGAGCTGGTATGCCGGACTGGGTGCATACTATAAGGTGAAGTTCTTTGGATGGAGCAAGCATAAATCGTGGGGAATAGGCAATCTGCAGGTAGAACAGATGCTCATCACACCGAAAAACTACAGGAATCCCTTCCATAAGGACTTCGCGAAATACCTGAGCGGTGCGCCCGACCCAGAAGAGAAGCCTGCTCAGATACGCCGCAAAGCCAATTCCGCGCTGCCTGGCGATTTTGTGACCGATGTGATAGACTTTACCCAACCCGTGAAGTTCCTCGCTGGAGGCGACAGCATCGTTTACCAAGGTGCCTACGAAAATCCTAACGACTACTGCGTGGAGGTGGCTCCTACAGGCGAGGCCATCTATCTCTCCGACTGGAAAATTGGCGGCTGTACCGACTACGACGCTGCCTCGATTCCTGGCACCGACTTAGTGGTACTGGAACAGGCTACGGCAGATATTGCTCAGGAAGACTTGGAAGACACGCTGCATCTCGACGAGACGGTGAAGCGAGCCAGTCGTGTCTATAGCGTTTATTACACCAAGAAGAATACGGGTACAAAGTGGTACAGCCCGAAACCGATCTACAGTTCCACGGAGACCACTTCCTACCATCCTCGTGTGGCATTGGCTGAAGATGGGAAAGGCGTCGCCATCTGGCAGGAGGGCACATTTGAAAAGGGCAGCTGGGTAACAGAAAAGGATACCGTCAAACTGACCGATCTCGTCATGAACGGACAACTGATGATGTCGCGCTTCGATGGTAACGAGACGTGGTCGGAACCCATTCCGCTGCAAACCCTTGACGAGAACTACCGACTGAAGGACTATCGCATCACCTATGACGGTACGAATGCGTTTATCGTGGCACGCAAGGTGGGTAGGGATATCGATCCTGAGAATGTATGCCTCACCGTCGATGGCAATGGTACAGTCACTACACATCAGGTGGAACAGACCGACGAGCTGATGAACCTGCGACGCGTAGGCGACAACAATGTGATGGCGTGGGTCGCTATGGTCGATACCGCCAGCAACACCCAGTGTCTGCGTGTTCAGAGCTATGGTATGGACGGCAACGCGAAGAAAGGCATCAACACCTCACTCATCTTGGAGAATGTGGATATGGAAGAATTTGCCATCATTCCCGACTTAGAGGCGAAGTCACTCGATAATGTGGCCATCCTTTGGCGTGAACGAGTATTCGCAAACGACAGCACGACCATGCAGTTGAGGGCAGCCCGTCTGGTACCCAACCGCGATGGTAGTTTCGGTATCGGTACTCCTCTCACCGCTGTCCGCTTGGAGAAGGGCAATACGATCTACGGCTTCGATGGCTATATGTCTGACGATAAGATCCAGGTATGTTATGTGGCCGTCGATAGTCTCGGCAACTCACAGCTCAACAGAGTACCGACATACTTTGGTGAAGCGATGTCCTATACCATATTGTATGAAAATGAAAACAACCAAGGCTTCCAGTGCGCCAAAGACGACCTTTCACTGCTCGTGACCATCAACAACCACGGTACATCCACCATTACTGGAGCAGTATTGACGGTAACGGTGGGTGGGAAGTCTATGGATTACCCATTCGATGTGACCATTCCTGCCGGTTCCGCCAGTCAGGAGCGTGTCACGATACCTTATACATTAGGTGCGGGCGTCGAAACTTCGCTCGACGTGCAATACGACGATGTGCTGAAAGCAAAGAATACCAGCAACAGCCGAGGAGGAAAGAAGAACGAGCAGACCGTCATTTACGGTTCTAAACGCCACACGGCGAGGTTCTATCCTTATCGTCCACGCATCGAATGTTTCGTTGCCGCACAGCATGTGGATAAAGAAGGCAATAACCACATCACTGTCTGTGTGCGCAACTACTCAAGGCGCTCCCTGACGGGTGACTTTGCCATCATCGTGGGACTGAAGGACAACCCCTATAGCTCGATTGTGTATAACTCGATTGGCGAGAGACACATCAGGTACACGACCAAGGTTCTCTATCCTACCTATGCCACTAACGTGCCCGCAGATTGCAGCCGTATCTACGACTATGGTAGCTATCGTGCCGGCTATGTCACCCTGGTTGTTCCTGCTGTCACAGAGAAGGAAGAGTTGTTTGTAGGGGCAACGCTTGTTTACAAAGACCCGACGACAGGAGATTTCGTTCGAATCAATCCAAATACTTTCTCAGGTAGCAACAACAGCGGCGTGGTGACCCTTTATCCGTCATCGGAGGCAGCTGCTATCGACAAGGTCTATAACAACAATGATGAGGCTGCTCAGTTGCATGTGAGTCAACAGGGTAACACACTCGTGGTAACAGGCGCCAAACCTCGTCATCATGTACGCCTCTATCAGGCCAATGGCGTGGTTATCGCTCGCCAACTGGCCGACGATAGCGGTCAGGTCACGTTCAGTCTGCCTTACACGGGTGGAGTAGGTCTTGTGTCCTCAGACAAAGAAACCGTGAAGTTTACGTTTTGAAAAAATGAAGCATTGAAATATGGAAAAGTCTATGAAAAAGATTATATTAGCAACGCTGTTGATGGCTTTCATGCCCACAGTGGTTCATGCGCAGGATGTACAGGAGCCGCCCGCACCCTGGGACGGGTCAATATCACCATTCCTGAATTTTGACATGAACGACCATATCATGATTTATACCCCTGCTGATCTGGCTGCATTACGTGCTTTGTGGGATAATTATAATGATGGCGACCAAGGATACAAAGGCTATACCATCCTACTGATGAACGACCTCGATATGAACAATATCAACTTCAACGGGCATACCATCGGATGGAACGACGACAACAAGTTTGGCGGCACATTCGACGGACAAGGACACATCATCAGAAACCTGAAAATCGAAGGAAAAGACGACAATCGTGGACTCTTCGGCAAGATAGACAACGGCAAGGTCATGAACCTCAAACTGGTGGATGTGGACATCCATGCAGGCGATGGTGACGACTGTCACATCGGCGCTATATGCGGCAAAATGTACAACCACAGCACTATCAGTCACTGTGCTGTGGTAGGAGGAAGCGTAAGGGCGTACGATAGTGACAACGACGAGTTTGGCGCCATCTGCGGCTATATGACCAACAACCATAACACCATCGAATACTGCTATAGCAACATTACCGTAGAGGCCGATTATCAGGTCGGTGGACTGGTGGGTAAGATAGAGCAGGGCGATGACAACACCTCAGGCATCTATCACTGCTACTTCAGCGGAAAAGTTATCCATTATGGCAAGACCTACTTCGCTTCCATTGCTGGTGAGCGTTATAGTCAGAAGCTGCAGAATAATTTCTACCTCTACCGCGATGATGATGTAAGAGGCACTGGTTGGGATGGTGGTAGCGCCGACCCCAGTGGTGCCGAGATTGCGGCGTGCACGGAAGAACAGATGAAACAACCCTTTCTGTTTAGTATCTATAATGATGAATACACTATCGAGAATGATCAGTATATCTACACGCTCGGCTACCCTGAACTGAAGGTGTTCATGCGCTACAATGCGGGCGACAGCTTCTATGTGATGAATGTGGGGCATAAAGGCGAAAATACCGCCGACTCGATTTCTGGGCATGTGAGAGTAATCAGTAATGAACAGACTCCGTTTACCGTTGCGCTCGAAAAGACGACTGCGGTGGAGGCAAATAGCGATATCACCATCAACGAGACCCTACAGCCTTACTTCGACAACAAGAAGCAGTTAAACATCATCGCCCTTGGCGCGAATGCCTTCGAGAATTTAGGTGTTGTCAATAGCGTCACCATACCTGCAACGGTTGACAGTGTAGCCATACCGCAGCGCCATCAGGTGCAGAACGCCTTTGTCTTAGCCGAAGGTAGCAGTAGCGGAGCGGTGAAGGACGGCGGACTCTATAGCGTCTCTCGCAAATGTTTCCTCACAGCGCCCAAAAACTTCGAGACGCTGACCATCCACCAGGAGTTTGCTGACAGTATCGCCGACTATGCCTTCGAGAATATGGGTAATCTGAAGACGCTCTATATCAACACGTTCGTTGAGCCTGGTACACTTGTGGACGACAAGGACAACAAGGCGCCTACCATCGACCTCAAGGGTGACCATATCTTCGATGGTTGTTCGCCCGAACTCGATGTGTATATCAAAGACGGTACGACCAACCAACTCATCTACGGACATCAAGGTCCGAAAGGCTATGGCTTCACCAATGCCGAAGGGTGGAACTTGTTCTATTCCGACTATCAGGACGTAGAGAACCACATGTTCTCTTATTTCCCCATCAACCGCAATCCTGGCGGTATGTCAACGCTGATACTGGGCTATCCCGTGGAAATGCCAGAGGGAGTGACGGCTTGGTGGGCTCAATCTATTGGCGACGGCAAACTCAAACTGAAGAAAATCCCAAGCGGTATCGTACCGGCTCTGACGCCAGTGCTGCTGTCCTACGAAGGCACAGGAACGCTCTACCTGTCACGTTATGAGGGTAGCGATCCTGGTTCTGCTATCGATTACGAGAACAATCTCTTCAAGGGTAGTGTAGATCCCAGTGGACATAAGATGACCGCCTCCGAGATGATGACCAACTTCCTGACGTTGGATCGTCCCGTAGGCGATAACTCATACGACAACCTCGGCTTCTATGCCTACCATCCGAAGAATAATACGCTGCCGCCGTACGTTGCTTGGCTGGCTATGAGCGATATTCCTTCGGAGGGACGCATCGCTTTGAGCTTCGACGATAATCCCACTGGTATCGAAGAGATGCAGGCTGCAGGATTCAGTTCTCAAGATTCGGAAGAATGGTACGACCTGAGCGGTCGAAAACTGAGCGGCAAGCCTACGGTCAAGGGAATCTACATTGTAAACGGAAAGAAAGTGTTCATCCCATAAAATAGCACAGTGACTAGAAATAGTTCAAGCACTTTTTAACCATGTGAATTTAGTACTTTTGCGTTTCACTATGGCACAGAACAAGGCTACGGATTCACTACGACAGCAACGGCTACTACTCCAAATGGAGTATTATGCCGAGAAGGAAGCCTTTCGCAAGCAGACAGAGACCCAGGGACTGATGCGTAAGGTGAAGCGTGGCGACGCATGGTTCCCAATACGCATAGGCAAGAGCTATTACAACTCGCTGAACCAGTTGTCATTAGAGGTGTTCCGCACTCAGGATCAAGACATAGAACACAACTTCGAGTTCGGCAGGCCTGTGGTGTTCTTTTCTCTTACTCGCCACTCTCACCCCTCACCCCTCACCCCTCACTTCTCATACTATAACTTTACTGCCAACGTCTCTTACGTCGATGGTGATAGAATGGTGGTGACCGTGCCCGACTCTACCCCACTCCTCTCCCTCCAGCAAACCGACATACAGATAGGATGCCAGCTCTCGTTCGACGAGACGAGCTATAGGGCTATGTTCGATGCCCTTGATCGTGTCACCAATGCCAAGAACAACCGTATGGCTTATCTCAGGGAACTGTTCTATGGCGTAGGAACGCCTGCCACCTATCACTTGTCACCTATCAAATATCCATGGCTCAACCCCACACAGGAACTCGCTGTCAACGAGGTGCTTATGGCAAAAGATGTGGCAGTGGTACACGGACCACCAGGAACAGGCAAGACGACTACTCTCGTTGAGGCTATCAATGAGACTCTGATGCGCGAAAGTCAGGTGTTGGTGTGTGCACAGAGCAATATGGCAGTAGACTGGATAAGCGAAAAACTTGTCGATCGCGGCATCAACGTGCTGCGTATTGGCAACCCCACACGTGTCAACGACAAGATGCTGTCATTCACATACGAACGACGCTTTGAGGCCCATCCTGACTATACTACCCTCTGGAGCATCCGCAAAGCCATGCGTGAGTTGAGGTCACAACGACGACGCGGTGGCGACAGCTTCCATCAGAAGCTGGACCGTCTGAAGAGTCGTGCCACAGAGATAGAGATACGTATCAATGCCGACCTTTTCGGTGAGGCGCGTGTGATAGCGTCTACTCTCGTTGGTGCCGACAACCGCCTGCTGATGGGAATGAAGTTCAACACCCTGTTCATTGACGAGGCAGCACAGGCTCTGGAGGCAGCCTGCTGGATCCCTATACGTCGGGCATCGAGGGTGGTTCTCGCAGGCGACCACTGCCAGCTGCCACCTACCGTGAAAAGCATCGCCGCACTGAAGGCAGGTCTTGGCAAGACGCTTATGGAACGCATCGTTGAGAATCTGCCAAAGGTGGTGACACTCCTAAGGGTGCAATACCGCATGAACGAGCAGATCATGCGCTTCTCCTCCAATTGGTTCTATGGCGGCAAGGTGGAGAGCGCACCACAGATAAAATACCGAGGCATACTGGATTGGGACTATCCGATAGAGTGGAGGACACCAGAAGAGCCATCCTCCTGCCTCCAGCCCCTTTCCCCTTTTCCACAGTCTCCATATCACGAGGAGTTTGTCGGTGAGACCTTTGGACGCATCAACAAGGTTGAGGCTGAAGAAACACTCACCGTACTACAAGAATACATCACAAAAATAGGCAAGGCTCGTATGCTTGACGAGAATATCGACATAGGTGTTATCTCTCCATACAGAGCACAAGTGCAGTACCTGCGTCATCTGTTCAAGAAACATGAGTTCTTCAAACCAT
>ODAI014347385.1_pt1 | contig 10219 bp, 7 predicted proteins | sample 1539321 | NCBI WGS metagenome assembly ODAI01 (sample SAMN02144231, study PRJEB22623) | gut metagenome | biome: sheep rumen | host: Ovis aries | place: New Zealand | reverse complement strand
TTCTGCATTTTTATGCCGTTTTGCATGGACTGTATTTATAGTTATTTTGATATTTTTGAAAATCATTATACTTATATATATATATATATGATACTCAAATTATTGATTGAAATTCGTCATTTTGACGGTGTTGGCACGCTTTTTGCTTAATGTTAAAATGTAAACTTTATTTTTATGTCAAAAATCTCCTCATGCATAGTCTTCCAAGCCGCAGGCAAGGAGGTGTTGGATGAACATTTTTGACAAAGCATCTGCAACATATAATAGGGAACTATTAATTGCTATTAATGCTCACAGAAAGGAAGGGTGATTTATGTATCAGTGCAGTTTGGAAAGAATGAGCGACAAAATTAAGACCTTCAGCAAGTACGGTGATGCCGGACACGGCGGCATCACCAGATATGCTCTGTCTGAGGAAGACAAGATGGCAAGAGCCGAGTTCGTAAAGAGAATGGACGCGATCGGCGCAACCATCGAGATGGACGACCTTGCAAACATGTACGCAACCATCCCGGGCTCCGACCCGAATGCAAAGAGGATCGTGATGGGCTCCCACTGCGACTCCGTCAAGAACGGCGGAAACTATGACGGCATCCTCGGCGTCATGAGCGCAATGGAAGTTCTCGAGACCGTAGTTGCAGAGAAGATCCCGCACAAGCACCCGCTTACCGCAATGATCTTCACCAACGAGGAAGGCTCCGAGTTCCCGCCGTGCATGATGTGCTCGGGCACCATGGCGCACGACTACATGCCGGAGAGGTTCAGGGACAACTTCGCCTATGACAAGATGATGGCATCCCACTCGATCCTCGACACCTCCGTCACCTTCGGCGAGAAGCTCGCGAAGTTCCCGTACAGGGGAGCGAAGGAGAACCGCATGAATCCGGACAAGTATGAGGCGCTGTTCGAGACGCATATCGAGCAGGGACCGATCCTGGAGGATGCGAAGAAGGACATCGGCGTGGTGACCTGCGTGCTGGGCCAGATGCTCTACAGGGTGAAGTTCTACGGCTTTGCTGCACATGCGGGCACATTCCCGATGAAGAAGAGACATGATGCGTTCTATGCAGCGAGCCAGGCACTGTGCTACCTGCATGAGGAGATCGATAAGTTAGGTTATGAGGACCTTGTATACACGACGGGCGAAGTCGTGATCCATCCGTGCGTGAACACGGTCATCCCGGACTTCTTCGATTTCTCGATCGACGTACGTCATGAGGACCCGGAGGTCCTGAATAAGGTCAGGGCGATCTTAAAGACCCTCGAGGAGAGGGAGTGGAACGGCTGCAAGTGCGAGGTAGTGCTCGGCTGGAACCGTGACACGGTCTACTGGAACAAGACCCTGGTAGGATATGTAAGGGAAGCTGTGGAGGAGCTCGGCTACAGCCACATGGACATCAACTCCGGCGCAGGCCACGATGCACAGTACATTTCCTACATGATACCGACGACGATGATATTTGCACCTTCGGAGAAAGGACTTTCCCACTGCGAGCCGGAGCACACATCCGATGAGCTCTGCACCAAGGCTGCGAGCGTCATGCTCAATGCAGTCCTTAAGCTCGACGAAAAGGGCGGTTTATAATTCCCGGTTTTGCCGGATTTGTCTGAGTATCTTATAAGCATATATCTATCGGCTGCCGGATAATCTTTTTTTCAGGATGATCATCCGGCAGCCTGAGTCATTCACAGCTGTTTCTTTCAGAACGGCTTTTACAGATTTAGGAGGATAGAATAGTCATGACGCAAGATTATAAGAAAGAACTGAAGCCGGCATATACTATGCTTACTATCATGGAAGAAGCAGGGCGCTGCCTGCTCTGCTACGATGCACCATGTTCAAAGTCATGTCCTGCCGGAACAGATCCCGCACGTTTTATCCGCAGCGTAAGATTCCGCAATTTTAAAGGCGCTGCTGAAACGATCCGCGGAAACAATGCGCTGGGTGCTGTCTGCGCAAGAGTCTGTCCGACAGAGAACTACTGTCAGCTCGGATGTTCCCGCAGCGGCATCGACAAGCCGATCGATATAGGCGGGATCCAGCGTTTTGTTACAGATTTTGAAGAAAAGACCGGCATGAAGATCCTGGAGAAGGGTCCTGCAACCGGAAAGAAGGTTGCAATTATCGGCGGCGGTCCGGCCGGCCTTCAGGCTGCGGCTTCCCTGCTGCAGAAGGGCTATGAGGTAGACATTTATGAGAAGAATGAGAAGCCGGGCGGATTTTTAAGAAACGGTATTCCGGAGTATCGTCTTCCGAACCATATCGTAGATGTGGAAGTAGAGCGTATCGCAGGACTTGGCGCTAAGTTCTGCTGCGGAACGGAAGTCGACGGGGCTAAACTGGAAGAACTGAAGAAGGATTACGATGCGGTACTGGTTGCGGTCGGTATCGGCGAGGCACAGATCCTTGATATGTTCAAAGGCAACCCGTATGCATGTCCAGGTATTACATTCCTTGCAGAAGTGGCAAAAAAGGGCGGAGAGATCGATCTTCCGGATAACGCAGTCGTTATCGGCGGCGGCGATACCGCTATGGATGCTGCTACGACGCTGAAGATACTCGGCGTTCAGAATGTAACCTGCGTAACCAGAAAGGAGCTTGCGGATTTCCGTGCGAGCAGGGAAGAGCTTGAGACCGCAAGAGCAAACAACGTTACGATTATTGACGGATATGCACCGGTTGAGGTTGACGGCAAAAAAGTCAAGTTTAAGCATCGCAGGCTTAACAGCGAGCTGGAGATCGAAGCGGATCTGTTCGTGCTGGCAGTCGGCCAGAAGAGCTCCGCAGGCAAGCTGGGACTGGATACGGCTTCTTTCGAAGATATTCATGCAGATGGAAATGTTTTTGTTGCAGGCGACATCGTTCAGGGCGACAAGACAGTTGTTGCCGCCGTACAAAAGGGCAAAGACGCTGCTGAAGCGATCGATAAATTCTTAGGAGGTAAATAAGATGGTAAAGAAAGATCTTTCTGTTGAATTTCTTGGCGTACACTTTGAAAATCCGTTTTGTTTGTCTTCTTCACCGGTAGGCAACTGCTACGAGATGTGTGCAAAATGCTACGACGCAGGCTGGGGCGGCATCGTTTTCAAGACGATCGGACCGGCGGACTTCCTGATCGATGAGGTTTCCCCGCGTTTTGACGCCCTGACTAAGGAAGGAACGCCATTTGTAGGTTTTAAAAATATGGAGCAGATCGCGGAGCACTCCCTGGAGGAGAACCTCGCGGATCTCAGAAAGCTGAAAGAGAATTATCCGGATAAGGTCCTCATTGCTTCCATTATGGGACCGACGGAGAAAGACTGGGAAGAACTGGCACGTCTCGTGACGGAAGCCGGCGCGGACATGATCGAAATGAACCTGTCCTGTCCGCAGATGACCTCTCATGCGATGGGTTCCGACGTCGGAACAAATCCGGAGCTTTGCAAAAAGTTCTGCCAGGCAGTAAAACGCGGTTCTTCTCTGCCGATGATGGCGAAAATGACCCCGAATATCACGGACATGGTACCGGTTGCCCAGGCCTGTCTTGAAGGCGGTGCTGACGGTATTGCCGCAATCAACACCATCAAGTCCATCTGTAACGTGGATCTGAACAGGAAGATCGGCCTTCCGATCATTAACGGCAAATCCTCGGTATCCGGCTATTCCGGAAAGGCAGTCAAGCCTGTTGCCCTCCGTTTTGTCCAGCAGCTTCGCGATGGCATTCCGGGAGTTCCGATTTCCGGCATCGGCGGCATCGAGACCTGGGAAGACGCAGCAGAGTTCATTCTTCTCGGCGCTACCACCCTGCAGATCACGACGGCGGTCATGCAGTACGGCTACCGTATTGTTGAAGACCTTAAGAATGGTCTTGAGCACTATATGGAGGAGCAGGGCGTTGACAGCCTGATGGATCTGGTCGGTGCGGCAAACGGAAACATGATCCCGGCAGAGAATCTTGACCGTGATTATGTAGTTTATCCGGAGTTTGACAACGATAAATGTATCGGCTGCGGACGCTGCTACATTTCCTGCTTCGACGGCGCACACCAGGCAATTACCTGGGATGATGAAAAGAGAAGACCGTCCTGCGACCACGACAAGTGCGTAGGCTGCCATCTCTGCGTACTGGTATGTCCGGTCAGGGCAATCGGCAAGGGTGAGATCGTAATGAAGCCCGGCAGAAAGGGAAGTCCTGAAGAAAAAGCCGTATAACGGCGTTCCGGATGCATTCTGATAACTAAATACGGCCATATGCGGCATGTATTAAAAACATCATGCAGCATATGACCGTTCGACGACCTCCTTATGAAAACGGCTGTCGCCTTATAGTCTGATATGCTGCCCCCCAAGCAGGACACAAACTATAGGGCGCAGCCCTTTTCTTGCATTTTTGCGAATGCGGGGCGGTTCTGAACAGTTACCATAAGGTTAGAATTTACCCGGATGAATTTTTATTAATAGTGGATCCCGTATTTCGTCAGCTTCCGGGATATTGTCGACTGATCCGTCTTCAGCTGTCTTGCGAGTTCGGATCCGTTTTTGTAAATCTTGATATATTCCTGAAGAATGGCTTTTTCATAATTTTCCATGATCTCCTTCAGGGACAGGCCGGCATTGTTGTTGATCACAAGGGAAGCCATGGCACCGCTCGGATCCTCGCCGGCGTAACGGTCAATGGATTCGTAGGCGTCGCGCAGTGTGATCATATTGCCCGAGCTCTGGATCATGAGCCTTTCAACGATGTTGCGGAGCTCTCTGACATTTCCCGGGAAATCGTACTGCGTCAGGAACTGCATCGCATCCGGCTCAATGTGCTTGTTCAGATCGTAGCTCACATTAAAGAGACGGATAAAATGATTGATCAGGATCGGAATATCATCGCGGCGGTTCTCCAGCGGGGGAACAGCGATATCAATGACGTTGACCCGGTAATACAGATCGTCACGGAACTCTCTGGTCTGTACCTTTTCCATGAGATCCGCATTGGTTGACGAAATCAGTCTGAAATCGACCTTGATCGCCTTGGTGCCGCCGAGATGCCGGATCGTACGTGCCTGCAGCGTGCGGAGTAGTTTGCTTTGCAGCATCAGCGGAAGTTCTCCGATCTCATCGAGCAGAAGGGTACCGCCGTTGGCAGCCTCGATCAGGCCGCGTTTTCCTTTCGGGTTTCCTCCCGTAAAGGCACCGGGCTCATAGCCGAACAGTTCGCTTTCAAGAAGATTTTCCGGAATGGCGGCACAGTTGATCTTAATAAACGGCTTGTCCTTGCGGGGACTGTTCTCGTGAATGATATCGGCGATCATTTCCTTGCCGACACCGGAAGGACCTGAGATCAGTACGCTGACATCGGTCTCGGCAATACGTTTTGCCTTTTCCACGACCTTCTGCATGACGCTGCTCTGATAAACCAGGGCGCCTTCGCCGGAAATAGCCTGCTTAAGAGTATTGGCATATTCCTCGATCTCAATGACCTTTTTGCGGGAGTTGACGATATCGGTCACGTCCGTAAGCAGACAGAGCACCATGCGCAGGGAACCGTCACTGTTGCAGACAGGGATCCCGCGGACTTCGAAGCTGTTGCCGTCGGTGGTGGACTGGTGGAGCGTATAGTCATGGCCGGTCCGTATGACTTCCATTGCTGCAGATTTACTGACAATGCCCTGCTCCTCCAGTTCATACATCGTGTGGCCGATGTACAGATCCTTTGGCTGCCGGGTAATGCGGGTATGCGCATCATTCAGGAACAGTACTTTGCCGTGCTTATCGGTGATATTGATTCCGACCAGGTCATTAAACAGAAATTCGTGGAAGAGAAGTTCCCGGCTTTTATCGGACAAGTTCTCCGAAAAAGATTTGAATAATTCTCTTGCTTCCATGATACGCTCCCTTCTTTATGATATTGCAAAGCCGCATTATGCAAACGTGCATAGTCATTATAACGCAAAGCTGAAACTTTTCAAAGCAATACTTGCAATGGACAAACAGATTTAGTATATTAAAAAATACTGATTTTTCTTAAATAGTATAGTATCGGAACAGGCCCGGCCTGTCCGGGCTGGGAGGCATATAAATGGCAGAGAAAAACGAGAAAAAGCTGGTCGAAGAAATCACATCGATGGATGTGGATTTTGCCCAGTGGTATACAGATGTAGTCAGGAAAGCAGAGCTCTGTGATTATTCATCCGTAAAGGGCTGCATGATCCTTGAGCCGGCAGGCTTCGCGATCTGGGAAATGATCCAGCAGGGCCTTGACCGCAGATTCAAGGCTACCGGCGTAGAGAACTGCGCAATGCCGCTGTTCATTCCGGAAGGCCTTCTGCAGAGAGAAAAAGACCACGTGGAAGGCTTTGCTCCCGAGGTTGCATGGGTGACGCACGGCGGATATGATGAACTGCAGGAGAGGCTCTGCATCAGGCCGACCTCCGAAACGCTGTTCTGTGATTATTATGAGAGAAAGATACAGTCCTACAGGGATCTTCCGAAGCTGCTGAATCAGTGGTGCTCAGTCGTGCGCTGGGAAAAGACAACGAGACCGTTCCTCCGCTCCAGGGAATTCTGGTGGCAGGAAGGCCATACTGCACATGCGACCGCAGAGGAATCCAAGGCCCGCACGGAGCAGATGCTCAATGTTTATGCGGATTTCTGTGAAGAAGACCTGGCGATCCCGGTGATCAAGGGCCAGAAGACCGAAAAGGAGAAATTTGCAGGCGCAGAGTCAACCTACACGATCGAAGCGCTGATGCACGACGGACAGGCACTGCAGTCCGGCACCTCTCACGATTTCGGAGACGGCTTCGCAAGAGCGTTCAATATCCAGTATACGGACAAGGACAATAAGCTCCAGTATGTGCATCAGACTTCCTGGGGCATGAGCACCCGTATCATCGGCGCTATCATCATGGTTCACGGTGATAACGAAGGACTGAAGCTTCCGCCGCATATTGCGCCGGTACAGGTTATGATCTGCCCGGTCATGCAGAAAAAAGAGGGCGTTCTGGAGAAGGCTGCCGAGCTGAAGAGCAGACTGGCTGCTGCGGGATTCCGTGTCAGAGTTGATGAGAGAGATAAGAATCCGGGCTTCAAGTTTGCGGACTCCGAGATGCGCGGCATTCCGTTAAGAGTTGAGATCGGACCGAAGGATATCCAGAATAATCAGGCAATTCTGGTCAGAAGGGATACCCACGAAAAGATCACGGTTGCGCTGGAGGAGCTTGAGACCAGGACCGGCGAGCTGCTTGAGGCGATCCAGAAAGACATGTATGAGGCTGCAAAGAAGCATCTTGAGGCTCACACCTTCCAGGCGGAGAGCATGGATGAGATGGAGCGGATCCTCGATAATGAGAAGGGCTTTGTCAAAGCGATGTGGTGCGGAAGCCGCGAGTGCGAAGAGGCTGTCAAGGAAAAAACAGGCGCTTCCTCCCGCTGTATCCCGTTCGCGCAGGAAAAAATCTGCGACTGCTGCATCAACTGCGGAAAGCCTGCAACCAAAATGGTATACTGGGGAAGAGCATATTGATCTCCACAGAGCAATTACCGGGGCTGTCTCCTTTTGGCGTCAGCCCTGTTCTTATTTTGAAAATGGCAAAACGAAGCAAAAGAAATGAACGATATCTGAAAATCGAGCTTCCTGAACAGGTTGCACTGATCATCCGTACACTGGAAGAACGGGGCTTTGAAGCATTTGCAGTGGGAGGATGCATCCGCGACAGTCTGATCGGGCGAACGCCGGGGGACTGGGACATCACGACCTCAGCGCTTCCCGCGGACATCAAAGCGGCATTCCGCCGTACGGTCGACACGGGGATCGAGCACGGAACCGTAACAGTAATGCTGGGGGATCACTCCTACGAGGTCACGACCTACCGTATCGACGGCGAATATAAGGACGGACGGCATCCGTCGGAAGTAGTCTTTACGGATGCGGTCACGGAGGACCTGAGGAGACGTGATTTTACGATCAACGCCATGGCCTACAACGAGAAGTGGGGACTCCTTGATCTTTACGGCGGAAGAGACGATCTGAAGCGCGGGGTGATACGCTGTGTGGGAAATGCCGGCGAGCGGTTCGACGAGGATGCGCTCCGCATACTGAGAGCGGTACGCTTTGCAGCACAGCTTGATTTCGATATCGATTATGCCACTCGCGACGCTATTTCGGAGCATGCGCCGAGGCTGAAGGCAGTTTCCAAAGAACGGATCCTGACGGAAATCACCAAGCTGATCTGCTCCGCACATATGGAGCGGGTCTCTGACATTTTCCAGCTTGGCATTGTTCCGTATATTGCAAAGCATTTCCGCGAGATCAACATTGCTCAGCTGATGGGACTCAAAACCTTTGCCCTGCGGGGGGCCGGCAGATCCGGCCGGGAAGGGGATGCGCAGCTGCATGAGCAGGCGTTTGACCTTTGTGCGGAGACCGGACAGGAGTTCCGTTATATCCGCTTTGCGCTACTTACGGAGGGCATTCCGGCGGAGCATATCGATGAAATGCTGCGGGATCTGAAGGCGGATAACGCGACACGGAAAAGGACCGTGCAGCTTGCGGAGTGGATCCTGAAGCCGCTGCCAGAGGAGCGCAGCCGCTTCAAGGAAGTTATGTCGGGCATGAGCGCAGAGCTTTTTTCGGATCTGCTGCGCCTGAAGCTGGTGTCTTCCGGCTCGCTGCTCTATGTCCGTGACTGCGGAAAAGAAGATATCTGCGGCCTGATCGACCTGTATAATGATATCGCGGCAGAACGGGAACCCGTCTATATGACGGATCTGGCTGTCGGCGGGGCTGACCTCAGGAAGCACGGCGTCAGCGAAGGCCCGGAGTTGGGCCGGATCCTGCACGCTATGCTGGAGCATGTCTGGGAGGAACCCTCCGACAATCAAAAGGAAACACTTCTTGAGATGTTTGTAAAATAAAGGTATCTGTTCAGCGCCAGGTCTCAGAATGCTCTGCATTCTGAGACTGCAGGCGGACAGAGGCGCTTCGCGCCTTGTCCACTCCTGGAATCTGAACAGAGACAAATAATTGGTTTATTTATGGCGGGAAATACTGGCAACAGAACCCGGCGCGCCAAACAGCGGAGCAGCAGCCTGCCGCTGCGGAAACGGCGGGATCAGCAAAACAGCAGGGGACAGCGGGATCTGCGGATCGACAATGTCCGCGGCTTCCTGATTATACTTGTTGTTGTCGGACATTTTCTGCTTCCGCTGCAGGAAAGCAATACCCGTCTGATCACGGGCATCCTGTACGTCATTTATGTATTCCACATGCCCTGCTTTGTCATGCTGTCCGGCTATTATGCGAAAAGCGTTTACAAGAACGGACGGTTCCGATGGGGCAAGGCCGTACAGATGCTGTGGCTCTACTTTGTATACGAGATCATTGTATTTTTCACGGAGGGACTGGCATACGGATTCGAATCGCACTTTCCGAACTTTTTCAGGGAAAGCGGTGCGCCCTGGTATCTCCTGTCACTGACGCTCTGGTATCTGACGATTCCCCTGTTTCACGGCTTCAGCGGGAAAAGGAGTTCTGCCGCAATTGTTCTGGCAATGTTTCCGGCGGTCGCATTTCTGAAATATGTAATCCAGGTCGGAAGCTTCCTTTGCCTTGACAGGACGGTCAGCTTTCTGCCGTTCTTTTATCTCGGCTACTTCAGTACGCAGAACACTCTGGACCGCTATCTTGCAAGCCGGTTTAAGCGGCCCGTGGATCTGGCAGCAGTCTTTCTGGTCCTGCTGGTCCTGGTCGGTGCAAGGGATCTGTTCTTTAAATACAATCTGGTCGTTTACGGCGCGGATTATAACCGCTGGGCTCCTGACCTCTATCCGCGGGCCTGGCTGATCCATCTGATATGGTGCGTCATGGCTGTGGGTATTTCACTCGGTCTGGTCGGACTGATGCTGCAGCGGCGCATGTTTCTGGTCACGGAGCTCGGCAGGAATACGCTTCAGATTTATTTTCTGCACAGGCCGATCAGGGATCTGCTGGTCTGGTACGGATTCTTTGACCGGCTTGATCCGTTCAACAGACTTCATGTGCTGTTCCTGGTTGCATTCAGCGTCGGGCTGACGATTTTACTGGGCATCGGATATATTTCGGAAGCTTTCCGGAGGCTCCGGACAGTTTTTGACCCGTTGCTTGAAAAACACCATGCACTATGATAAATTCAATATATATAATTCGAATCTTTGCTGCGTGATGCGGGAGCGCGGCGCATGGCGCGGGGCATCACACAGTTTACGTTA
>ODAI013396418.1_pt1 | contig 10219 bp, 7 predicted proteins | sample 1539321 | NCBI WGS metagenome assembly ODAI01 (sample SAMN02144231, study PRJEB22623) | gut metagenome | biome: sheep rumen | host: Ovis aries | place: New Zealand | reverse complement strand
GTCATAGCGAAAGATTTTGAAAAGCCATTAAAAATTATAGCATAGTCTTTCATTCCAGGAAACTCGCCGATTGAAATATGTTTGTGGCCATCGTAAAGCAACTCGCAGTAAATCTCATCGCTCAAACACCAGATCTGATGCTTCTTTACAACCTCGGCAATCTTCTTTAACTCGTCTGCCGGAATAATGCGGCCGGTCGGGTTACTTGGGGAACAGAACATAACAGCCTTTGTCTTTTCTGTACATGCAGCTTCAATCTGTTCTGCTGTTGGATAAAAACCGTTCACACTTGTATCAAGGTGAATTACCTTTGCATCACAAAGGGTTGCCAGCGGCTGGTAAGAAACATAACAAGGCTCGCAGACAATAATTTCATCACCAGGATTCAAAATTGAACGAAGTACAAGATCCAGACCTTCACTCGCACCAATAGTTGGCAAAATCTCAGTTTTTGGATCGTAGTAAAGTTTATAGCGTTCGAGGTATTTTGTAATTTCCTCGCGAAGCTCAATCAAACCCCAGTTAGAAGTATAAGAAGTATGACCTTTTTCCAGATGGTAAAAAGCCTCTTCCCTCATAATCCATGGAGTCGGAAAATCTGGTTCGCCGACACCAAGTGAAATTATATCATCATGCCCAATACAAAGTTCAAAAAATTTACGGATTCCAGAAGGTGGGATTTCCATCATCTTGCTGGAAAATTTATCTGTTCGTGTATTCAAATTAGTCTCCAAAAAATCCCCGTCATTGCGAACGTAGTGAAGCAATCCATTCTAAGAAGATTGCTTCGTCGTTTCACTCCTCGCAATGACGTTATATCTTATGACTGCACAGACTCTCTTCTATCGCGTTCGTCCTCAACGTAAACAATGTCGTTTTCTTTATATGTCTTCAAAACAAAGTTAGTCTTAGTTGAGCGAACACCTTCGAGTGTCGAAAGCTTTTCACTTACAAACAGAGCAACATCTTTGAGATTGTCGCCCTCAATCAAAACCTTAAGGTCATATCCGCCGCTCATCAAATAAAGCGACTTAACCTGTGGGAAGCGGTAGATTCTGTCTGCAATTGCATCAAAACCATGCTCGCGCTGTGGCTGTACCTGAATCTGAATCTCCGCGACAACTTTGTCCTTCGCGACTTTATCTTTTTCCGGATTCACAATGGCGGCGTACTTGAGAATAACTCCGTCGTCTTCAAGCTTTTTAATAATCTGCTTTACCTCGTCCGTAGTTTTCTTTGTCATAGCGGCAATGTCTTCAACAGAAAGACGTGCGTTCTGACGCAGCAAATCAAGTATCTCATCCATAGTAAGAACCCCCAATGTGTAAAAATGAATATAATATTTTACTACAGAAACCCCTTTAATTCAACAATGAGATTTTTCGTCAAAACGCTGTTTTTTTTCTTGCATTATCCCAATCCTATGGTAATATAAAGATGTAGTCAGGAACGAGATGAGGACGTACCACCGGCTGCTTGAATGGGAGGCAATATGCAATTTCCGACAAAGAGAGATCACCTGGTCGAGGTTGTATAATACGTAGACATTCTTAAAGCGCCAACGGCTTACTGTTGGGACATTTATAGTGCCAGTCCTTAGGTTGACTGAGAGCACATTACAGGCCGGCTGATACGCCGGCTTTTTTTTTGCCTTTTTTTCTGATAAGATTTTCAATATGAAACGCAATATATTAATTTTTCTAGTTCTTCTATTTACATCAGCATTGTTTTCACAAAACTTCTACAAGGCGCTTGAGCCTGGGAAGGAACAGATGGCCGTTTATGTCGGTTCTTATGACTGGGGTCCATGTGTTAATAAAATCGTAATCAATACAAATCAGCTTCAAAAGCCGGAAACTCTCAAGGTTAGTGATTTTGAAATTGAGCGCTCCCTTTATCAGAATGGAGTTATGTCTAAGGGCGAACTCACAATCACAGATGTTTTCTGCTCTGATTCAAAAGGCAATAAAATTGATAAAGAAAGCATCTATATAACTATTCTTACAGATGTATATCCGGAGGCCGAGAACGCTTCTCCATTCCCGGGCTTTATTTCCAGCGGAGTTTTTAATAATTACTTCCATTATAAAGTTACAAATGATGAACTTGATATGGAATTCTCAAAGTGCCAGGGTTTTGTAAATGAGGGAGTCTCTAAGTTCACAAAGAGCTCATACGACTACAAAATCGAAACTGAAATTGCCACTGCTTCGGGAACTCTGTCTTATATGTTCTATCTGCCACCGGAAAAATCTGATAACACAAAGATTCCGCTTATTCTCTGGTTCCACACAATCGGAGAAAGCGGAAATAATCCGTACCTTGTTCTGCTTGGAACAAAGGCAACAAATCTTGCAGATAATACAATCCAGCATTATTTTAAGGACGGAGTTGCAATCCTTGCTCCTCAGTGTCCTACCGGCTGGCTCGAAACTACAGAACAGAGCACTCTCGGCGTTCACTACTGGGCTCCGGTAGATTTTGACGGCCCGGTAAATAAAATCACAAAGCCTTTAAGCAGATTTTTCAACAGCATTACAGGCAGACCTGAAAAAGAGGAAGTAGAAACTACTCCTTTTGCGGCCGTTTCTTATTACACCGCGCCGGTTACTGCCCTTCTTAAAGATTTTCTTGATAAGCACCCGGAAATTGACCGCAACAGAGTTTATGTTGGCGGTGCTTCTGCCGGCGGCTATATGACAATGAATATGATGATTCAGCATCCAGAGCTTTTTGCAGCGGCATTCCCAACCTGCGAATATTATCTGGACAGCAAAATCTCTAAATCTCAGATTAAAATGCTTGCAGAAAAGCCAATGTGGTTTACCTATGCAGAAAATGATGAAACTGTAAAACCTTCTAATAACTGTGTTCCTACAATCAAACGTCTTAAGGAAGAAGGTGCAAGAAATCTTAAGGTTTCAAAGTTTTCGGGAGTTTTTGATTTGAGCGGAACGGTTCTAAAAGACCGCAACGCAAAAGAAGGCGACAGACATTACGGCGAGCCTTATGAGTATGAAGGCCACGCAAGCTGGATTTACGTTTTGAACGATCAGTGTAAAGACGAAAACGGGCTTTCACTTTTTGACTGGCTCAGCCGGCAGAGGTTGAAATAAACGCCACTGAGTTGTATTCTTACAGTGCATAATTTTATAGATAAAGAGGATTAATATGAATTTCGTTGAAGACTTGCTTAACAAAGCTAAGGCTGCAAACAAAACAATCGTACTTTGCGAAGGCGAAGATAAACGTGTTGTAGAAGCAGCTTCAAAAATCGTAAAAGATGGAATCGCAAAAATCATTTTGATTGGTAGCGACGAGGATATTAAGGCAAGCGGAAGCAATGCTGATCTTTCAGGAGTTACAATTATTGACCCTGCTAAAGACGCAAATGCAGATAAGTACGCTGAACTTCTTTTCAAGGCACGCGAAGGAAAAATCAATAAAAAGACTGGGGCTCCAGAATATGCTGATGTAGCTGCTGCTAAGGCTGCAATTCTTAAAGACCACACAATGTATGGTGCTCTTATTCTTAAGGCTGGAGATGCAGACGGTTTCGTTTCTGGTGCATGTCACTCAACAGCTAACACACTCCGCCCTGGTCTTCAGGTTATCAAGACTGCTCCTGGTTTCAAGACTGTTTCATCATGTTTTATCATGGTTGCTCCAGAGGGTGGAAATCCTTACGTTCCAGAGGGAGTTGCAGTATTCGGTGACTGCGCTATCAACATTGAACCAACAGCAGAAGAACTTGCAGACATTGCAGTTGCTTCAGCAGATACAGCAAAGAAGATTGCAGGAATTGACCCACGCGTAGCAATGCTTTCATTCTCTACAAAGGGTTCTGGAAACGATGCTAAGTTCTACGACACTGTAACAAAGGTACAGAAGGCTACAGAACTTGCTAAGGCAGCAGCTCCTGCTTTGGCTTTGGACGGAGAATTCCAGTTCGACGCTGCAGTTGCTCCAGAAGTTGGAGAACTCAAAGCTCCAGGAAGCAAGGTTGCAGGACACGCAAACACATTCATCTTCCCTAACATCAACGCTGGTAACATCGGTTACAAGATCTGCCAGAGAATGGGTGGCTGGATGGCAATTGGTCCTATCTGCCAGGGCTTCGCAAAGCCTCTCAACGATTTGAGCCGCGGCTGTAACGTAGACGACATCGTAGCAACAGTTGCTGTTACTGCACTTCAGGCATAATTCGTTGTCCTAACACACGACTGACACCCTCGGGCTTGCCTCGAGGGTCTTTTTTTATATCGCATTTTAATTTTACTAAAGTTTTTTATTGACACTTAATACTACTTTACATATACTTAAGTTAATTAGGTATATTAAAGATGGAGCCTTCAGATGCTATAAAACAGATACTGCCGGCTTTTGAGCAGTATTACACAGTAAAAAAAGAAGACATTACCCCACCCTTCTGCGCTGAAGCAGAATTCCGTTCACATAATGAACAGTATTTTCTTGTTCGTTCTGCACATATTGCAGATATAGACTCAAACGAATTTGTTTATTTTGCTTCTGCGGATGAACTTAGCACCGCGCAGCTTGAAGAACTCGTAAATACTGCATGGAACACAGGGCTTGCAAAAGTCCGCCCATATAACGGACACCGCAATTCTGATGTTTCTCTTTTGATTTTTACTAAATCGATTAACCCCGAAACAATTAATGCAATCAAAAAAACTAAGCTTTATAAATCCTATAAATTCAGCTTTCATGGCTGGAGTCACTTTAAGCTCGCAGTTTGTAACACATCAGATATGCAAGTGTACACCAACCGTCAGGGAAAGGATTACGCAAAGCTGATTAAAAAGAATCTAAAAAACTAATTTACTCAGGAGGTAAATTAAAATGACAGCATTATTAATTATTATTGCTGCAATCGTTTTGCTCTTGGCCGGCTATATCTTCTATGGCTCTTGGCTTGCAAAACAGTGGGGCATTGACCCTACAAGAAAGACACCAGCTTACGAAAAAACTGACGGTGTAGACTACGTTCCGGCAAAGCCTGCCGTTTTGATGGGACATCACTTCTCATCTATCGCAGGTGCAGGTCCAATCAACGGCCCAATTCAGGCTGCTGTATTCGGATGGGTTCCAGTATTCCTGTGGTGTGTAGTCGGAGGTATTTTCTTCGGTGGTCTTCAGGACTTTGGTTCTCTTTTTGCATCTCTCCGCAACGACGGAAAGACTGTTGGTGAAATCATTAAGTCTTCTATGGGCTCAAAAGCTAAGAAGCTCTTCATCATCTTTGCTCTGCTCGTACTTATTCTTGTAATTGCTTCTTTCGTAAACGTTGTTGCCAGCACATTCCTTACAGCTGCTGACGCTGCAAAAACATTCGGATTTGTTACTAATCCAACAGGAAACCAGACAACTGCCATTATTTCCCTTCTTTTCATTGTTCTTGCAGTTGGTTATGGAATCCTTACAAATAAATGTGGTCTTAAAACTCTTCCTGCAACAATCATTGGTGTAGTTGGAATCGTATTAATTGTACTTCTTGGTTTGAACGTTGGTTTTGCAATGACTCGTACAGCATGGATTGTTTTCATTGGTCTTTACATCGCTATTGCTTCTCTTATTCCTGTATGGATTATGCTTCAGCCACGTGACTATCTTTCATCATTCCTTTTGTATGCAATGATTATTCTTGCTCTTGCCGGAATCGTATTCTCTGCATTTACAGGAAACGCCAGAGGCGTATCATTCCAGCTTCCTGCATTTACAGGATGGAATCAGAAGATTGGTCCTATGTTCCCTACATTGTTCATCACAATCGCTTGTGGTGCATGTTCAGGTTTCCACTCATTGATTTCTACAGGTACTTCTTCCAAGCAGCTCGACAACGAAAAGAACGCAAAGGCTATCGGTTACGGTTCAATGCTTATTGAATCTGCACTCGGAATTATTTCTTTGATTGCAGTTGGTGTTGTTTCAAGCCAGTTCCTTTCACAGAATGATGCTGGTCAGTGGGTATTCGCTGGTTCTCCACCTAACGCTTTTGGTACAGGTATTGCAACATTGTTCAGCAATCCAGGTTCACCAGTATTCAACACTGTAAAAGCTCTTTTGACTCTTGCAGTTTCTGTATTCGCACTTACTTCTCTTGATACTGCTACACGTTTGAGCCGCTTTATGTTCTCTGAACTCTTCCTTAAAGAAAACGAGAACAGCTGGAAAGATGCTTCAGGAATCAGAAAGGTACTTGCTAACCCATTGTTCGGAACAGCTTCAATGGTTCTTATCGGATGTATTCTTGGTGGATTAAGCCTTTCTCAGATTTGGGGACTCTTTGGTGCTGCTAACCAGCTCTTAGCCGGTATTGCTTTGATGGCAGTTGCTGCATGGCTTGGTCAGGCAGGAAAGAACAACAAGATGTTCTTCATTCCAATGGCATTTATGCTTGCCGCTACACTTGCAAGTCTTATCATTACTATTATCAGTAAGATTAAAGCAATGGCTGCAGGTGCTGCCGGAGCATTTGCATGGGGTAACTGGTTCCAGTTATGCTTTGCTACTGCAATGACAGTTCTCGCTGTAATTCTTGTTATCGAAGGTATTCAGACTTTCGCTAAACAGGCTAAGCGCGCTTAAGAATAATAACTGATATATCATCCTTATGAGGAGAGCCGGCACAGAATGTGTCTACTCTCTTCATAAGAAGTTCCATAATTTCTTTCGAAGATTTATTTCCATTATTACGTAAAGTTTCAATTACTGCCTGCAAACCAAACTGCTGCTGTGCTTCGTTTGCAATTTCTGTAAGGCCGTCTGTATAAAGCAGCACAATATCACCTGAATGAAGTTCTGTTTCAACCTGAGAATAAGTAATATCAAAACCGCGTAAACCAACAGGACCAGAGAAAGGACTTCCTACATCAGGAAGAATTTCTTCAACAGTCTCATTTGCGGCACTATATAAAAGCGGATACGGATGTCCCGCATTTGAAAGAGTCATCAGACAGCTTCCATCGTCATTTTCTTTTGTGCTCAAAAGAATACCGGTAAGGTAATTATCAATACCCTCTTTTGCAGTAATGAATCTGCTGTTGATAACACTCAGTGTATCTGCAAGATTTGCTCCAGACTCAAGAGACTCTCTATAAGTCTGCTGAATAATATTTTCTGCAAGCATTGTTACAAGGCTGGCTGCAACACCGTGACCCGAAGCATCAAAAAGAGAAATACCGTTGAGTACAGGTCCTTCATGATAGAAATTGAAAAGGTCTCCAGAAACGATTGAACGAGGCTTATAGATAACAGAGAAATCCCAGTTATTAAGCTCATGATCCGGCGCATGGAAGAACTTCTTCTGAACAATTGCTGCCATCTCCATATCCTGCTGGGCAGCCTTCTGATCATTTTCAAGCTTTTTATTTACATCAACAAGTTTTTCAGTCTGAGCCTTAATTTCAAACTCGAGCTTTTTATTAAGATATTCAAGACGTCCTGCAATGCCGTTATATTTTACACTGAAGTAGACGAACACAATGATAATAAAGAGCATCCATCCGATTGCAGAGTAATACATGTGCTTAATATCCATTGCAAAAGTCTTAAGCGCAAAATCAATGAAGATTGTTATAAGGAGTGGAAGCAAAGACAAACCAAGAAAGCGTGCTTCTTTCCAAACCGGAGACTTTTTTCTGCAGTGAATTGCAGTAATCACAATTGGAGAAATAAAATTATAAGCGGCAATTACCAGTACCGGGTAAGTAAGTCTCATAAGTGTATGATAATCCGGAGCAAGAATTACTACCGCAGAGTTTACAATAAAGGTTGCCGCACGGATAATTGTATCAATAAGATTTGCCTTAACATGCAGATAGTCCAGAACAAACAGCGCAAACTCTGCCTCAAGTGCAAAGAAACAGATACATTTTGCAAACTTAAAGAACAATACGAATGGGAAACCGCCGTGGAAACCAACCCATGGAACATCATTTATAAAGAAGTTTGAGAAGAAGATGATGGAAAGAATATTAAGGATAGCAAAACGCAGATAGCTTCTTTCGCGCTTAAATGCAAAGTAAAGCATGAGGAAGAAGATTCCACAGATGAGCATACCACCTTCAAAGAAGACGTAAACACGGGTACGATAGAAGGTCTGATTATCAGAAGTCTTCCAGCAGTCCTGTCGTTTTCCAATGAACACGCCGTCTGTAATAGAAGCCGCACCGAGTGCAAAAATCTTAATATGAATTACGTTTACCCCATCCTGATTCAAGAAGGATTCCGGAAAATCAAAAAGATGAGCACCATAACCAGCTTCCTGAATTCCAGGACTGTCCGGACCTTCGCCCATTACACCATAATCATCTATATAATATCCATTAAGATAAAGCTCTTCTGCAAAGTGAAGATATGGAACAACCATTGAAAGGTCATCATTTTTAAGTTCTTCCGGTAAGGTAAACTCAGCCTTTACCCATACGTAGTCTCCATGAGTACCGGCTACCTGCGAAATATTTTTATAGCCCATGCGCTCAAGCTTTTTATAGGGAAGATTGTAAGCGTCTTCTATAGTATCTTCATAATTTCCGGGAGCCCAGCTGAAATAATCATCAATATAAAGTCGGGGTTCATTATCCGGATTATCGTTACAGGATGTCAGAGAAAAACAAATTAAAATAGTTATGGCTGCAGAAACTGCAGCGATGATGCGTCTGAGACTTCTTTTCATGATACTATTTATTGTATCAGATTATAGAGAATAAGCAAGAAAAGACTATTTAAAACCGAAATCTGTCACTCAGGCAAAAGTTGAAGCAACATCCTTCAAAAGATCAATAATCTTGAGCTGCTGTGGACAATGTCCCTGACAGTTTCCGCATTCTACACATTCTGCAGGATTTCCTGTCTTTTTAAGCTCTTCATTGTAGTTCCACTTGTAAGAAGCAACACCGTAGCGCTTACTTTCGTTGTAAAGCTCGAACATACGCGGAATATTAATCTTCATAGGACAACCACCGTTTGTTTCATCAACACAATAGCGGCAGGCTGTACAAGGAATTGCAATTGTAGATTTAATGAGTTCAGTAGCCTTCTTTACGCATTCCTGTTCTTCTGCATTCAATGGAACAAAGTCTTTCATATAAGACATATTGTCTTTAAGCTGTTCCATATTGCTCATACCACTGAGAACAACAAGAATATTATCCATGCTTGCACAATAGCGTACGGCCCAGCTTGCCATACTTGCTTTTGGATCATAGTCCGTAAAGATTTTCTTTGCATCGTCCATGATGTTTGCAAGGCTTCCACCCTTAATTGGTTCCATGATAGAAACCGGGATTCCGTAGCGCTTACAGATTTCATAGCACTTGCGGCTCTGAACATTGTCGCTTTCCCAGTCGATATAGTTAATCTGGAGCTGAACAAGTTCTACTTCCGGGTGTTTAGAGAGCATCATTTCAAGGGCATCTGCACTGTCGTGGAAAGAGAAACCTGGATGCTTAATCTTTCCTTCTGCCTTCATTTTCTGCATCCATTCAAAAGCACCAAGCTTTTCTGCAGTTTCAAAAACGTCACGGTTCAAGGCATGAAGGAAGTAATAATCAAAATATTCAACACCACATTTTTTAAGCTGTTCATCAAAGGTTTTCTGAAGGTCTGCAGGATCTGTTTTACCCCACAAAGGCATTTTAGAAGTAACCTGGAATTTTTCACGAGGATAACGTTTTGCAACGAGCTCGCCGAAAACTCTTTCTGAGAATCCGCCATGATATACCCAGGCTGTATCAAAATATGAAAAACCTTCTGCCATGTAGGCATCAATCATTTCGCGTGTTTTTTCAAGGTCAATATTTCCCCAGGTTTTATCTTCCGAGTAAGGAAGTCTCATTAATCCAAAGCCGAGTTTTTTCATAGCGTTTTTCTCCTTTCGTAATTTTGATCATTATAACCTAAAAATCTCAATCTATGTTGTAAAAATCGAGGCTTAAATTGTAAAAAAAATCTTCGGTTAAAATAACCATGGTTATTTTTTTACCCAATATAGGAATTTGCCCCTATGGTGAATAAAAAAATCCGGGGCTATCATAAAACTCTAATTTATGAATTTTTCACAAATTGTTGTGAGTTATACACAGTGTTTTTTTGTTGTTTTTTTGTAAATTAGAGTTATAATAGAGTTAAAAGTATTTAAGGTTAAAGTTATGAAAGTACAAGATAAGGTTATTAGCGAGAAAGACATCTCAACCAT
>ODAI012472279.1_pt1 | contig 10219 bp, 6 predicted proteins | sample 1539321 | NCBI WGS metagenome assembly ODAI01 (sample SAMN02144231, study PRJEB22623) | gut metagenome | biome: sheep rumen | host: Ovis aries | place: New Zealand | reverse complement strand
GCAATTCGTGGGGCCCCTCCCCCACTTCTTGCTCATGTAGGGCGTGCCCCAAGTATCATTCTTCCCACTCGAGCAAGCTCGGTGTCAGAATGATACTTTCGGCACTGTAATCATATCATTTCTTTCGTCTGCTCTTTAATGCCTGTCTGTAACGAACAAGAGCCATCACGATCAGAACAAGACTGCATACGAGCATGGAAACCGCAAATACGGGATCCGGCCTCTCCTCATTCAGCGGGAAGGAAAGAAGAACCATTCCCGCACCTCCCAGCATATGAGCCTGTCCGGCAAGTTTTGCAAAAGTCCTCGTATCCTCGTGTTCGATCTTCTTATATCCGACCAGATACTCCGGCTTATTGTTTTTCCAGATCAGCCAGCCGACAAGAATCAGAAGGACGCCCGCAAAAAAGCAGATCATCGCTACTCTCATATAGTCGGCACCGATTTGTGACAAAATAACGTGCATCTTCATATCTTACCTCTGTGAAGCCTTAGCCGGAACTGCTGCCGGCACACTACATGAATAGGGGCTGCCTTACGGCAGCCCCTTTATGACCATCTGATACTCTGTTAATTATGCCTTGGCTGTGTAGAGCGGATCGCCAACCTTGACTTCGCCGGAATCCTTAATATATTCAATAGTACTATAGTCATCAGCATTCGTTACCAGAATCGGTGTGAACATCTTATACTGCTTCTTGATCTCATTGATGTCGAATTCTGCAAGGAGGTCGCCCTTCTTGACTGCCTGGCCATCCTGTACCTTCGGTGTAAAGTACTTGCCGCCAAGCTGAACCGTGTCGAGACCCATATGAATCAGCATCTCTGCACCCGCATCATTTGCAAGTGAGTATGCATGCTTCGTATCGAAGACACCGATTACTGTGCCATCGAACGGAGCATAGAGCTTGCCTTCCGACGGATCAATTGCAACGCCCTGTCCGAGAAGACCTGAAGCAAATGCATCATCCGGAACCTCTGCCAGAGGAACTACGCGGCCGTTCATCGGTGCGTAAACTGTTGTGTCTTTAAGCTCTTCATCTGCCGGAGCTGCACCTGCAGCATCATCTTCTTCCGGAGGAATTTCTACCGGATCATCAAATCCGACAACCTGTACAAGTACGAAACCGAGTACAACCGCTACAGCTGTTCCGATCAGAGCGCCGTAGATACCGTTGGCCAGTGACGGATCTGCTGTTCCGAGAGCCGTGCAGGCTTCCTGTGCTGCCTTATCATAAATGGCACACGGAATCGTGGAGAAACCGACCATGCCGGGATACTTGAAATAACGTGTTCCGAAGAAGGAAGCAATAACACCGCCGACAGCCGCTGCTGCAGTTCCGCACCAGAACGGCTTCTTCAGACGGAGCGTTACACCGTAAATAGCAGGCTCTGTGATACCGAAGAGACCTGTAACGCCGGCTGACAGAGCAGCGCGCTTCATCTCGGAGTTCCTTGTCTTAAACCAAACACCGAAGCATGCGGAAGCCTGAGCGCAAACTGCGATAGCTGCCATAGAGAAGAAGATGGTGTAACCGGATGTAGCAAGCTCGGATGTCGCGACCGGCGTGAAGCTGTGGTGTACGCCGAAGATAACGAATACCTGCCAGAAGAAAGCGACAACACCGTTTGCAAGCCACGGAACAAGGCTGTAAAGGAACTGGTAACCCTTTGCAACTGCATCAGCAACGATCGTGGTGATCGGGCCGATCAGAAGAACTGTAAGCGGAACCATGATAATTACGCAGCATACCGGAAGGAACAGTGCTCTGAAGTCTTCGGGAAGAATGTTATTCAGCTTCTTCTCAACAATCGAGAGAACGCCTACCATGACGATAGCCGGAATAACCGTACCGGAATATGTTGTAGCTGTCATCGGGATGAAGAGGAACTTAAGCGGAGTTCCCGCAGCGATGCCGTTAGCCATCTCGGTGAAGCCCGGATTAATCAATGTACAGCAGCACCAAAGAGCAATAAACGGATTGCACTTAAAGTGCTTGGAGCCTGAAACTGCGATGAATGCAGGCATGAAATTAAACGGCGTCCAGGAGATAAGGTTATAAATCTGACCGAATCCTGACGCATCAAAAGCAGCTGACCCACCCGGTGACACCTTATCAAGAATCAGTCGGGTGATGATCAGAACACCCTGCAGAAGACCGCCGCCTGCGAGAACATACAGGAACGGAACCATTGAACCGGCAATGATTGCGATAATTTTATCGCCAAGTCCGACCTTCGCTACCGGAGCGTCATCGGAGAATGTCATGATCTTGCTGAGTTCTTCGTATACATCCTTAGCATGCATACCAATGACGATCTGATACTGACCGCCGGCTTTTACGACCTGAATGACACCGGGCATGCTCTCAATCTTTTTCGTGATCTCATCGCTCGGATCTTCCTTCAGGAACAGACGCAATCGCGTCGCGCAGTGCGTTGCCGCTGTAATATTAGACTCGCCAATAATGTCCTTAATGTCAGCAGCAAGCTTTCCATAATCGCGTATTTTTGCCATAATACCCTCCCATAGAAAAGTTGTTGAAATTGTATAAAACTATCGGTTACAGCATTTACTTGATTGTAACATTTGGAGAGAATTTATAAACAAAAAATAACCGAATTGGTTGTTTATTTCAATAATTCTGTCACAATATCTCATTTTTAAAATTATATTTCAAACAAAAAAGTATACTTAAAATACAAACTGTATTATATTATTCAGGCATCTCCATATCTTTGCTGCTCATATCGAACTGCCATATCTTATTATTTGCCATTTTCTGAAATCGCGAATACTCTTCCCTGAGTCTATCACGGTTCCTTTCATATTCCAAAGCGATCAGCACGTCCGCCAGATACTTGAAAGCTGTAGTAAATAAAGTCACGCTCTCCTCTCTGAGCATCCCCTTGCTTTTCTCTCCGGTCGGGACAATAAGAACATGGTCAACAAGACTCGCGAGACTGCTTGCAATATTTCCTACAAAACACAGTGTTTTCGTGCCGTTGGCATGCAGGATCCCTGCCAGATCGATCATTCTCGTATTATTGCCTGTAAAGCTGATCAGTACCGCAAGATGCCCCGGTCTTTTTTCCAGCGCACTGCGGATCTGCAACGATGGTTCGACGTAGACGCCTGCCATTTTCCCGCACTGCATAAACTGATACACCGCATAGGCAGCACAGTGGGCGTTCAGATCGAAGGCATAGAAATCCAGACACCCGGCCGCATGGATCATGTCAAAAGCCTTGTTGATTCTCTCCGGTGAATTTTCTTTTATCACTTTTTCAACTGCCTGGCGGTATATTACGGCTTCTCTGAGCAGAACCGGCATATCTGTGCCGATGTCAATGATCTGCCCGGTGTCGTTCCTTCCCGATGAATCACCTCGCTGCTCGCGATAATCCTGCAGAAACTGAATGCGAAAGTCCTGATACCCCCTGCATCCGAGTTTCTTGCAGAACCTGGTGACCGCGGCAGCGCTGGAGTATGTTGCCTCGCCGAGATCGTGAGCTGTCATGTTATAGAGCTTTTCCGGATACTGTATCAGAAACGTGCGGATAGACTGCTCCCGTTCTGTCAGGCTTTCGTGTCCTATTATTTCGTTGAAAATTCCCATCGTCTGCTCCTCCGGATTTCAGAAATGATTACATTCGCAGCATTATTCCCGCTTATTATCCTAACATTTGTGATTGATTGTTTCAATATTCTGCGCAGATATTGTTTCTGTGAAATACCCTTTCAGTCGCACCTGATCAAGAACGCCTCGACATTCTTGCCGCGCTGCACATGGTACGAAGCACCTACCTTAATGCGCGGCTGCGATTCGCCGGGCCTAAGCGAAAAAAGAGCTGACGCATCAGACAGTACAGTCACAATATTTAGCAGGCATATGTCATCTGCTATATATTGCGGTTTCGTGTCTTAATGCGACAGCTCCCGTTACAAATTCTCTATATGAATCAAGAACGCCTCGGCGTTATTCCTGCATACCTGCCATGGCTTTATAGCGGGCATAATTGAGATTGTCAGTTGGAACATCACCGGTGTTCTCGCCCTCATCTCCGGTATCGTATGTATCCTCATTCCCGGCGTCACCAGTGAAATCATCCACTTCATCATACTCATCGTCTGTAGTGCCGGTGTTCCCGGTATTATCATCCGATGTCGCTCCGCCACCGGATGTACCTCCGGTGTTGTCGCCGGATGTTCCGCCGGTATTACCGCCGGATGTTCCGCCGGTATTACCGCCGGTCTGTGTATTGGTGCCCGCAGTATCGCCGGCAATCTGGGTATGCTGTGTAATTACCGGCGTAGGTGTCGGCGTCGCCTCAGGTGTCGGCGTCGGCGTAGGCGTTGCAGTCACAGTCGGTGTCGGCGTCAGCGTCGGTGCAGCGTTTCCTCCGGACGGATTACTGTGTGTCAGCATATAAAATGTAAAAGCGAAGATAATAATCGTACCGATCAGAATACCTATGAATACAGTTCCGGCGTTGCTCTTTCCGGATCCGGAGCTTCCGGATGATTTCTTCTTTACGTTCCTTTCCCGTGAGACAGTTTTTTTCTGAACTTGCGGCTGTTTAACCGGAGCAGGAATGGAAGCAACCGGAGGAGCGCTCACTGCTTCCGGGACATCATCTGTATTATTCTCAAAAAAGTGTGTATTCTTACACTGAGACATGCCCGCTGCGCTGCAAATCTTATAAATGTAGGCACCTTCCGAAGAATACTTGTAGCGGAATATGCTCTGCTGGGATGCCAGCTGAAGCTCCATACCGAGCGGAATCTCCGTCTTCTTCAGGACGATACATAAAAATTTTTTTGCCCTCGAAAGTGCAAAATTGATTTCCCTGCGGCAGTTTGCCGACTCCATGGAGTTCGGAGAAATGAACATGAGAAACAGGGAGCATTTGTCCAAATGCTCCGCAATATACTCCGGCCACTCCACGCCAGGTTTTATACCCTCGTCATACCAGATGCGGTAACCGAGGGAGGTCAGCTTTTCAATTGTACTGTAAACTTCAGCACTGTCTTTATGTGCGTAGCTCACAAAAATATACGGCTCGGAACCGTTATATGCCGGAACCATTTTATTTCCTCCTGATTTACTCTCCAAAAAGCCCTCCCGGGCAATATAATTTATTCTTCATCGCGCAATACTCGTGACGCACATCGCGTCAGGAACGCCGAGGCTTTCTTGAATATAATTATCTCAAACTTCCCACTTCATATCTGCAATACAGTCGATATCATTAAAAATGCAAACGGAGAGCGTCGTCGAGCGGCCGGTACTTGAATTTTTCAAGCCAACAGCGCCGAAAAATTCTTAGTACCGCTGCCAGCGAGACCGAGCGAGAGCGTCCCGACGATGCATTTTTAAATGATGAGACTGACAAAGAACTGCAAGTGGGAAGTTTTAGTAATTATGTCTTTCCGTTGCTGACAGCAAAAGCCCGGTACCGAACTTAAAGTAACACATCACGTCATATTAAGTCAGGAAATCCGTTTCGTCAAGTGTTTTGACGCATGCCGGAACCCGTAATTTGCTCCTCCAGAGTCAGGCGACCATGCTTGCATGGTCATCTGACCTGCCAATCAAAATTTGATAGTTTACTTTCAAACTTCCGCACCATGACTTAATGATGCAGTACATCCAGCCTTCTTGCTTAACCGGCGATATATAAGTATAATGTGATTACAGTGCCGAAGGTATCATTCTGACACCGAGCTTTCTCGAATGGAAAAAATGATACTTGGAGCACGTCCTACATGATATTGTATAATAACACGATTTCTTTCATTATACAAAGGAAGTGTGAAAATCGGAGGTCCGAATATGCTTCACATAGTAATAATGACTTTTGCGGCCCTGGCAATTTTCTTTGCAACCGTCGTAAACATGGCTCTGAAAAAAGAGAACCAAAAACTCAGCATTATCATCGTGATCGTTGCAGCCGTCATAGGTGCTTTTTTTTACAGCTATGGATACGGAGTCAAAATCGAGAATGAGTTCATCGTCCTTGCGAGAACTGTCCTCTCGGTCTCCGGCATGTTCATCGGCCGCTGGGATTTTACCAATGTCGACGATACAGAGCTCTTTACGAACCCGGTCATCTATCTTATCTTTCTGATCGTACACTTCCTTGCTCTGTACTCTCTGGCAAATGTCGTCATGATGAAGCTCGGATCCAGCCTCTTGAGAAGACTCAGGATATTGCTGCTTCACGGAAATGATCTCACCATCATATTCGGTCTGTCAGAGGAATCCATTTTCTTCGCCAATCGTCTCCGTGAGAGTTGGAAAAACGGCGAGGAGCCTGCCTCGATTCTTTTTGTCCCGGACGAGACGGATAACGCTCTTCTCGCAGATCTCGAACGTGATGGCTGGCCTTACAGAACAGATTCTACAGCCAGATATCCGAGAACCCGTTTTCTTCGTTCCCTGGGCATATGGGAAGGTGACGACAACCGGAAGATCACTCTCTACGCACTCTCACGCGAAGAAAATCTGAACAGGCAATATACGGCAGAACTTCTCGAAAGCCTGCAGAAATCCGAGATCCCGGCCGAAAATCTCTCCCTCACCATCTATACGACCAACGTTGCCGACATCAGTAAGATGCAGGCACTGAAGAACCGGTACGGCTATACAGACGTCAATCCGTTTGACTCTCATTCTCTGACGGCCCGGCTGCTCACACTCGAATATCCTGTCTACAACACGATTCGTTTTAATGAGAAAGGTCTGGCTGAACAGGACGTGGATATTGTCATTGCCGGCTTCGGCAGCACAGGTCAGGCCGTACTTCGTGCACTTACAAGGAACGGACAATTCGAAGGAAGTAAATTCCATGCGGCAGTGTTCGCTCCCGAGATCTATTCCATCGCAGGGCATTTCTTCACTGTCTATGAAGAGCTGTGCGCAAGTTACTCCATTGACTTCAACGAGTATGATGCCCGAAGCATGGAGGCTTCGGAATATGTCAGGGAACATGCCACCACTTTAAAATACGTAGTTGCATGCACCGGAGACAGCGAAAGAGACTGGGAAATTATCAGAGCCTACGAAAAAATTTTAGGCAAGCACTGTGAACAGATTCTTCTCCTCATCTGCGGCAAGGGAACTGTCACCCGGGTCGGTTCCGGCAACAACCTTGATATCGTGACCGATATCTGGAGAAATGAGACACTGAACGCATCCATAGCAGACAGAGCTGCTAAGGCCGTCAATGCTTCCTATTATAGTGCGGAGGACGGGACGCCGGAGGAACTGTGGAGATCCTGCACGCCGTTTTCCCGTGAAAGCTGTCGTGCTGCAGCGGATTTCACCCGCGCTTACTGCAGAATAGCGGGCATATCCGAGAAGGACGCAGCGCAGGGAGCCTGGGACCTGAATGACGAGCTGCTGGAAAACCTTTCCAAAACGGAGCATCTCCGCTGGAATGCTTTCCACCGTTCCATGGGCTGGTCTTTGATGTCCGATGAAGAATTCTCACAGAGAGCGGAGATTTATCGCTTCGAGAGAATGAAATACGGGAAACCTCTGATCCGAATAGCCAAAAATGAGACAGACCGGCATCACGCATGTCTGGTCACCTGGGAAGATCTGCAGGCTCTTTCCGATAAGGAAAATGCAATAACGGGCAAACATGTTGATTATCAGCAATTCGACAGGGACAATGTCATGGCTGTTCCCGCTCTGCTCCGTGCATTCGGTTACTGACAAAATGGAGATCTACAGACTATGAGAAAAAATAATAATAAACTCATTGCATTTGCCGTAACCGGCACGATTGTTGCCCTGCTCTATCTGCTTACCGTCACCGAACAGCAGCAACCGGACGCCACGATCCGCACACCGTTGGATGCGTTCTGGTATTTTATTGCTACCATAACGACCGTGGGCTACGGCGATGTGAGTCCGGTTTCACCGTTCGGAAAAATCCTCGGCGTATTTTTCATTTTATTAAGCTGCGGTTTTATTTCTGTTCTGATCACATCAACAATCCGCTTTATGAACGGATCGTTCATTCTGAAAACGAAGTTAGCTCTGTCACAGGTCGACAAATGGTACATTTTCAACGAATACAATGAGGAAGCGGATCTTCTTGCACGAAATCTCTGGAATCTGAAAGAAAACTCAGGTGTGATCTTCTGCAACGCCGAGCACCGAATCAGGGGACTGTTCCGGGTCAGATATATTTTTACACCGTTATCTGTTGAGGAAACAATGTCTTTATGTACAAAAAATCAAGAGAAAGGGAGCGGTGAAAAGCCGATCGTCTTTCTGATGGATGAGGACGAGGAGAAGAATCTGAAGACAGCTTTGAGTCTTACCGGAATGAAGTCGCTGCTCTATTGCAAGACCGGAATTCGCTTTCAGAACCCGCCGGCCGGGCTTCGTACCTTCGATCCCGCGGATCTTACGGCCCGCGCATACTGGTACGATCACCCGTTAAGCAGCCGGGAAAAAAATGTTGTCATGATCGGTAACGGAGCCCTGTTGAACTATCTCATCGAACAGGCTGTCATAGTCAACGTGTTCGGACCGTTTTTAATCTGCAGGTATCATATTTTCAATGAAAGAAAGACACACGACCCCAACCGCCATTCAGACGACAGTTTTTTGGAGGATCATCCCCATATAAAGGATGTTTTGTCGGTCAGGACAGTATCCGGGGAAGAAGTCGTAAATGATGAAGCCGCAAATGACACCTTCTTCTTTCACACGGATGCCTGGGATAAGAATCATCAGTGCCTGGAGATGGCCGACAGGATCATCGTGTGCACGACCTCTGAAATTGAAAATATCCGCATAGCGGAGAAGATACGGTCACTGTGCGCAACGAAAGCGGATCTTTACATTTACGGAAGCGATTCGATCGATGGGGTGACGGGTTTCGGCAGCATAGCCGAGCTGTACACACCGGAACGGATCCTGCGCGAGGACATGCTGAAGCGGGCAAGAACACTGAACGATTACTACAACAGTCTGCAGCAGGACGAGAGCAAAAGGACCCCGTGGGAAGATCTCAGTATGTTCACGAAGCGCTCCAATATGGCTGCTGCCGACCACATGGGGACCAAGTTGCGGATCCTGACCGATAGTCTTGATAATAATACAGCTGTTCAGGCAGATCGGGACACGATCGATCTGGCTGTAAGAAACTTCAGGGAAAATGTGATTGAAAGAAATCTCTGCCGGCAGATTGAGCATGAGCGCTGGATGCGTTTTCACAGCCTGTACGGCTGGACCTACGGTGAGGTGCGTGACAACACCCTCCGGCGTCATCCGCTGATGGTGCCGTTCGAGGAGCTCGCGCCGGAGCAGCAGGCGATGGATGATATATCGTGGGAGCTGTTGGAGGTTTTAAGAGAATAAGGGAAGCCGCGCCGATTGGCAGTATTATATGTTGAGACTGAAGAAGATAGCGAGGGGAGTTTGAGTAATTTATGATGGCAAATGAATGGCTGCCGCATGTTTGTGCGGCAGCCTATATTCTTCATCGTGAGTATAATCTTGAGACAAGAACGCCGAGACGTTCTTGAATTTGACCAAAATCTTACATCACGAGCACGATCTCGTTTACGTACTTCAGATTATCCTCCGGGACATAGTTTCCTTCGACTGCTTTACCGTTTACAACAAGCCGGCTGAATCCCGATTCCTTTCCGTTCGGATTCTCGATCAGAATATTCAGCTTCTTTCCTCTGAAATCCTTCTCGATCTTAAGCGACTTCCAACTCTTCGGGATAGACGGAGCGATCTTCAGACCGTGAAGATCCGGTCTCATACCGAGAATACCTTCCACGCAGCCCACCATGACTGTGGAAGCTGTACCCGTAAGCCAATGTACGTGGGATCTTCCTGCCCTCGGGCTTGCCTTCCCCTCGGTGAACTGACCGTAGCAGTACGGTTCGATGCCGCGGATCTCAGCAATGCTGTTCTGCATGGACGGGGCATTTTCCTTAAAGTATTCAAATGCCCTCTCGCCCCTTCCGAGCAAAGCTTCCGCCAGGATGAGCCATCCCTGTGACTGCGAGAAGATGCCTCCGTTTTCCTTTACGCCCGCGTTGAAGATGACTGCAAGAGCCCCCTCAAATGCATGCGCGTGGAAAGGCGGATCCATGATGACCGCACCGTACGGAGTATTGAGCCGCTCGTGCACATTGTCCATAGCAGCCACGGCCTGCTGCCTGTCCGCAAGACCGCTGATG
>ODAI011413603.1_pt1 | contig 10219 bp, 12 predicted proteins | sample 1539321 | NCBI WGS metagenome assembly ODAI01 (sample SAMN02144231, study PRJEB22623) | gut metagenome | biome: sheep rumen | host: Ovis aries | place: New Zealand | reverse complement strand
TACATAGATGAAGCCCATCGCTAAAGGATATGATGGCACTAAAGTTAAAAGTGGTAATAAAAGAACAAATACTATACAAATTGGATGTAAAGCGAGTTTGAGTTCTTTATAAAGCAAAGCTTTCATTGTTGTTACTCCTTTCTAAATAGACCATGATTTGTTCAAGATCTGGTTCTTCTGGATTTAATCCTTTACTAACAAAATAATCCTTTTCATTAGCGTTGATTAATCCTTCAATGCGGTCATCTAATTCTTTATACGCAATATATTTATCCAAGACTTCTTTATTCATGGTTTTGTCTTTGACAAACAAATACTTTCTTACGAAGTCTTTCTTTGTACCAGTATAGACAATTGTTCCATCATGAATATAGGTGATATTAGTCGCACATTTATCTAAGTCACTTGTAATGTGGGTAGAGAATAAAATCGCACGATCTCCATTTTTAACGATTTCTCTAAAGATATCTAAGATTTCATCTCTAGAAACAGGATCAAGACCACTAGTAGGCTCATCTAAGATTAATAATTCAGCGTCATGGGATAAGGCAATCGCGACTGAATATTTAACTTTCATACCACTAGAGAGTTCTTCAATTTTCTTATCGATATTGAGATTGAATAAGTTACACATTTGATTGAATTTATTCTCATCAAAATTCTTATAGAATCTCTTTGTGACATCCATTAGTTGATGAATAGTTTTGTTTGGGTAGTAATTGATTTCGCTTAAAGCGAAGCCAATTCTTTGTTTGTTTTCTAATTCATATTCAGTCATGTCTTTGCCAAAGGCAGAGATTTTACCACTTTCAAAATGAATTAGATTCATAATGCTTTTTAAAGTTGTTGTTTTACCAGCACCATTACGGCCGATAAATCCCATAATTTCTCCTGGATTAATGGAAAAAGACACATCTTTTAAGGAGAAAGATGGGTAACGTTTATTAACTTTTTCGAGATTTAAAAAATCACTCATTTGTTGTTAGCCTCCATTATTGAATAGAAAGCGTCGGTTTTTAATAAGGCAATTCCGTTTCTATTCTTATCACCCATAACCATAAGGGTGTCTCCTTCTTTGATATCAAACATATCTCGAGCTTCTTTAGGAATAGTAATTTGGCCTTTTGGTCCGACTTTAACACTGACGATAAATCTATCATTATCAAGTTTTTTCATATTCTTACTTTTCTTACTTTTCTTATCCTTTCCAGATATATTATAAATATGCCTAATATAAAAATAAAGAAAAATCGACTAAATTCATAAGAAACAGTCTAAACAAAAAGCCTACCTTAGTAGGAAAGGTAGGCCAAACGAATAAAACGGTTATTTATCAAAGTTAGGATCAACAACTTCTCCAACAACTAGTGGAATATAGTGATAACCATTTCCAATAGTTTCAATAAATTTTGTTACTTCAAACACATGTGGGTGATTGAGTTTTAATTCAAATGGAGAATATTCATCAGGTGTAGCGTATGCTCCTCCTGCAACGGTATAGGAGGCGGAATAGAATCCGTTATAATCAAACGTCATAGTTGAGAATTGTTTGATGAACTTGAGCAACATATCCTCTCCAGTTAATGCCTCACAAATCCTTGCTCCAGCGCCTCTAGTAGAAATAACAGGTAAGATATTAGCTAATTGTGGATGTTCCAAGGACAATTTATTGTCGATTGAGAAATATGGAGCAGAGAAAGTGACATGATGTAAACCGGCTGGTTCTCCACGATATGTACCTTGTTTAATAGAATAGTTTTCATTTAATACATCATTAAGAATTGCGCTAGGCATATCATTAACGTTATTTGGAAGGAAATAAGCTATGCTTAAGCGATTTAGAGGCATAATAGAGCCGTAGAAATTTGATCCTTCAAAAACTGTTGAATCAACAACTGCTTTATAATAGTTAACCGCTTTATTGGTACCATTAAATGTATAGTCAATTTTATGGGTGCCTGATTCACATTGATTCTTTAAGTATTCTTTAGCGTCATCACCAAATGAATCTAAACAGTAATAGCCAGACATCACACTGAAAGGTTTTGGTGCATCAGGTAAATTTGGTTCGGGATTTCTAAATCCTTCTGGAGCATATGCATCCATATATTCTTTTGCAGTCACATTGTTTAAGTCGTTAAGAAATACTGCTGCGTCAAATACATCTTTAAGATCTTGATATAGTTCTTCATCTTTATTTTCGAGTTCTTTAACCATATCAGGATTTAGCCAGACTGAGTTAAGGTTATATCCACCACTAACTAAGCCATCTTTATCTTTGTATAACGTACAAAGAGTTTTGATGATTTCTCTAGCAGCGGTTTTTAATTCATTAACATTATTTAATTCTAAATAAGAAATGACATCATTCATTGCTTCTGTAGAAGAGATAATGCCAGTAATAGCTAAGCATAAATATGCATCTGGAATAGAGACTGACATGCTCTTTTCATCTTCGCTATTATTGACTTGCATCATTAGTGATACGAATTTCTTACTAAATGCTTTATATGAGTTAAAAGTTGTTACTGACATTTGTTTTTCATTAACGTTAGTTGCTGATTTTTTTGTAGGGGCAACAAGCGCAGTAAGATTTCCTAATTGAGTAGGGCCATCATTTTTAACTTTAGGAGCAAAGGCGACTAAGGCAACAACCGAAGCAGTTGCTAAGCAAGATAATGGGAGAACAATTTTTGCCCAAAGTGGGAAAGGGTGATTCACCACTTCTTTTTTATATGGATTTTTCACCATCGCGTTAAGTTTATTGTCGATTCTTTTTTTCATTTTTGTTTCAAAGGTCATAATAGTTCCTTTCTTAGTTTATTTTTCGTGTTTTGATAAATTCTTCTCGCGGATGATTCAGGGATATGAGTTTCTTCCTCAATCTCTTTCCACGAATAAGCAAAACCAACGCGATAATAAACTACGATTGTTTCTTTGTTTGTTAAGAGAGGTTCAATCATATTAAGTAGAGAATTTGAACGATCTTCTTCTCCATAGAGTTCATCAATAGCTTTGCTAACGAATGATGCATTATTCTTTTTAGAAAAATTAATCGCTTCATTTTTAGCAATAGAACATAGAAATGATTTAAGTTTGTCCGGACTAGTAATTTCACTTTTATGTTCAATAGCCTTTAAGAAAGCGTCACTTAAAACATCATCGCAATCATCTTGATTACTAACATAGTTGGCAATGACGAAGTACATCAGATTTTTGTATTCGAGATATACTTTTTCAATCGCACTTTGTTGACCGTTAATGAATTCTTTGACTGCTCGATTTGAGACGCTCATTTGACTCCTCTCACTATATAAGACAATTGAAATAACAAAAACTGCTCAAAAAAATAAAAATTTTTGATTTGTTGTTATCTTTTGCTGTTTTAATTATATTCGTTTAGCTACAAAGAAAAACAGTCCAATATGAACTGTTATTTCTCCCATAATTCTTTTTTTAAATATATTGAATCTTTTTCTTCTATTTTTCTAATAACACGGCATGGATTACCTGCCGCAAAAACGTTATCGGGGATATCACGAGTAACGATACTTCCTGCTCCAATCACTACTCCGTTTCCAATAGTAACTCCACCACATATTTTGACATCGCTAGCAATCCAGCATCCATTACCAATCTTAATCGGTTTAGCGTATTCTAAATCGGTCAAGCTTCCGTCTTCTTTAATAGTCATTTGTCTTTCTTTTTCTATTAGTGGATGGATTGGAGTTAATAAAGATACATTAGCGCCGAAAAAGACATCATCGCCTATGGTGACAGGCGCACAATCTAACACTAATAAATTGAAATTCGCATAACATCTTTTTCCAAAAGAGGTAAAGCAACCATAATCAAATTGTATTGGTCCTTGAAGATAAACGTTATTGTTAATTGGAATTAGTTCATTAATGATGTCTTTTCTACGTGGATTATCTTCAAGAAGCCCATTATATTCAAAAGATAATCTATGTGCTTTCTTTCTAAGATTTACAAGCGACTTATCGGAAGCATCATAAATCATGCCATTAAGCATTTTTTCTTGTTCACTCATCATATTATTTCTACAATTATTATTCTATCTTTGTAGTTTCTTCTTTACTATCAAAAACTTCGGTCTCTTCTCTATAAATGATATTAAAAGAGGTTGTCATTAGTTTAACTTTCTTATTTTTTCTTTTTAATTCCACTACTCTAATCAATTTGTCACCTTTTTTAGTCCACTTATTAAAAGCAAAAAATAATAATAAATACGATAAAACCAATAGTCCAACTAAATTGATTAATATTAATACGATAATTACCCAAGATTTCATGTCTGAGACACTGCTATAAACGACATTACTAGAGGTTTCACTATTAGCAGATACTTCAACATAATTTGAACTAATAGCGCATACTCCCCCTAGGAGTGGTAATAATAGCAATAATCCTAATGACACTATCTTGCGTAGCTTCTTCATTTTTCTTTTATCTTTCTAATATAAAAAAGTAATAGCATAATCATGCTACTACTATATGCGCCACGAAAGTGTCACAGTAGATTAATTAATCGTCTTCAAATATTGGCCACGAATATTGAATCATGTATTCTCCACGATACATTCTAATCGCGTTAGGATTGCCTTTTTTATATTCGTAAGCATCACAATCAACAGCGTTAACATCGATATAACATTCGTTATGTCTTTTGATAAATACTTCGCCTGCGTCAACACTTCTTAATGTTTGTTGAATATCAGCGATGAGGTTTCTTAAGTAGGATGAATGGTCTTCTTCCCATAAGACAGCATTAAGTTCATTAATATTAATTGCGGAGCCTTCTCGATCAACGAGATAGGCAAATAATTCTTTTGCTTTTTGATAAGAGAATTTTAATGGCTCACCATTATGGAAAACTTCAAAGTTGCCAAAACACTTGATTTGAATCTTCTTTTCTCCAGTCATTTTTACTGGATATCTTAAGCCATCTAATTCTTCCCTAATCTTATCTGCTTTCACTGGTTTAGTTAAATAACCAGATGCATGAATTTTATATGCATCTAAAGCGTAACGATCATATGCAGTTACGAAGATGATATTGACTTGAGGATTGATTTTCTTTAACTCTCGAGCGAGTTGAATGCCGTTTAATCCAGGCATTTCAATATCAAGAAAAGCGATATCTATCCTTTTTTCTTTAGAAAATTTTTGTGCTTCTAAAGGATTGGAGAATTTAAAAATCTCAGTGTCATTTGGGAGCACTTTTTTGGCTTCATTTTCTAATCTTAAAAGCTGTAATTCTTCATCATCAACAAGTAAAATTTTCATATTTCTACCTACTTATAAAATCTTATCGAGATTGTCGTTCCAACGTTAGGTGTGCTTTCAATTCGAATCTCACCATTACTCATCGTGTTAATTCTATGTCTAACATTTTTAAGTCCAATATGTTTGTTGCTTTCAAAGTCGATTTCTTCCATGTTAAAACCAACTCCATTATCAATAACCGCGACATTATATGATTCTTCATCTTCAAAAGTTCTTAAAGTAACTGTGCCACCTTCAATCTTTTTGAGAATGCCATGTTTAATCGCATTTTCCACTAATGGTTGAATGCTTAAAGGTGGGACATCAAATTTAGAGACACCAATGTCGTAAACGACATTAAGTCTATCATTAAATCTCATCTTTTCTAGATCAACATATGTTTTGATATGTCTCAATTCATCTTCAAAAGAAACAGGTTTTGTCTCTGTTAAAGTTGAGAAATTCATTCTTAAATAATCAGTAAATTCATCTAATGCTTTTTGAGCTTTGTTTGGATCGATTTCAATTAAAGTTGAAATAGAAGAAAGGGTGTTATAGACAAAATGAGGTTGAATTTGAGACACCATAATTTTGACATTTGCTTCTTCAAGTTGTTTTTCTTCTTCTCGAAGTTTGATGTTTCTTTCTACATTCAAGAATAAGAACAAGATTTCAATCGCTATTAATAAAGTAGCGTAAGCTATTGCATATCCTGCAAAACGGTTTTGAATAATGATTGATAATAAGGGGAAAACACAGTAGGTAGAGAAAGCAATTTTTTCTCTTGTGCTAAGTCTTCTATTTAATATTGCAACCACGAATGAGATTGCCAGCATAAGGAATTGATATCCTTGAGCGACAATCATGTAATCTGATCTAGTGTACACTCCATTAACGGAAGTGAAATACATACGAGTAAAGATATTCACGATATCTGAGATGACGAACAAAATAAAGGCCGTAAAGTTAACAATATGAATAAGCTTTTTATATCTTGTATTGAATTTAGAATAAGCAGATAGATAAAGAAAGAATAGCAATACTTCTATATTATTCATAATATAGAAAGTCGTATAAAACGCCATGATGAATTCGTTGCTTGTGTAATGCACTTTGATAAAAGTAAAAATCGAATACACTAAAAAATGGAGCGCAGTAAAAGCAAAGAAGATAAGTAAGCATGCTTCATCTTTTCTTTTATCGCGCTTAAACGCGATATTCACGATGTGAATTAAAAACATTACTGTTCCTATCAAACAAACCGTGGCATTAAATACGCTTTTATTGTCCATGTGATAATTATTATATAACAAAATGTATTTTCAATGATTATAGAATTTCTATTAATCATTTTTATGACTCTACAATTCGCTTCTTTTAGCTGGCAAAAGAAAAAAATATAAATAAAAGATAATGTTTTTATGCTTACTCATTTAAAATATTAATTGATTGGTGGAAATTTTATGAATAAACAAGAATTAATTCAACTCGCAAAAGAACTTCTCGAAGAAGAAAACTTAGACGGAAGAGAAAGTGATTTGCAACTCCTTAAAAGAGAGTATAAATACCTTTTAGGAAGAGATGAAGATAGCTACGCTGAACAAGAACAAACCGATAAATTTGTAAGCTTGTTCAATGAATTAGCAAAAAGAGATCCAAAACTCTTAGCCTCTCCTTATGACGAGAAAAAGAAAATAATCGAGGCCGCTAGAAAACTCTTAGACAAGAAAGAGATTCTAGTCGCGAATAAAGAATTAGATAAATTAAATGATGACTTTAGAAAAGCTGGTCGAAGTGGCACTAAAGAACAAGATGATGAACTTTGGAACGAATTTAGACAAGCTAAAGATGAATTCTACGCGAAAAAGAGAGCCTTCTTTGAAGAATTAGATAAATCCAACTCCGAAAAAAGAGCAAAGAAAGAAGATATCATCGAAAGAGCGAAGAAAGTCATTGAAATTGATAATATCAGAGACGCTAATGCTCAAATGGATGAATTAAGAAAAGAATGGAAAGAAGTCGGCTATTCTGGTAAAGGTGATGAATCTTTATGGAAAGATTTTGCTAAAGTGATGGATGAATTTAACGAAAAGAAAAAAGAACGTCACAGTGAAATGCTTAAACTCTTTGAAGAAAGAGCGACCAAAAAAGAAGAGCTCATCAAAAAGGCAAAAGTCTTACTCGCTAATTCAGAATTCACAGATGAAGAAGTTGAAAAAGTCAAAGGCTTAAGAGGCGAATATAAAGCAATCGGATTCGCTGGTAAAGAAAAAGACGATGACTTATATCAAAGATTCAACGAAGTTATTCAAAAATACTTCGAAGAAATGAAATTCTACAAATAAAAGGACCTTCGGGTCTTTTTTTCTTGCTTTTAAACTATTTTTAAATTTAATGATGTTATCAAGAAAAAATTAAATTATAATAATGGTGATGAAAACAAATAAAGTTAAATATTTAGCTACACTATTTCTTTTTCCGCTTCTACTCGCAAATTCACCTGCACCTTTTCCTGAAACAAACAGGTATAGTGATATAGAAGTATCTTATACATTCCTTGAAGTAGATGGCAGGAATCGCTTATATGATTTGACCATTACTAATACAGGTGACTCATTTGCTATTGTTAGTGAAGGCTTATCTACTGACGATTATTATTTTGGTAATGTATCTGGTTCAGGGCTTTTTAAAAATGAATGTGTTGCTCCTGGTCAAACAAGAATATTCAAATTAACAACCACTACTGTTTTAGAAGATGTTATTGAAGCAACAACGAAATGGAAAACATGCTACTATTCTATCGTCGACAATAATGTTTCTTATTCGAATCATAGGGTTAGCAAAAATTCAAACCATTGTGTGATAGACGCTAATTTTAAAAATGTTGGCGACTACTATTACGCTGCTGTTGTCGAATTAAAATACCAAAGTGAAACCTATTTTGTAGATTCAGGATACGACGGTTCTTTATATTTCCCTATTGGACAAGATTTGAATCCTAGTGATATAGAAATACAAAACATTACTTTCTTTAGAAGCTCATATCATGTATATGGGAGTAGATTATTACCATTTTTTATTACTTATCTTGTAATCATAAGTGTATTTTTAGTTACCACTATCACATCGATTGCTGTTTTTCTTATAGTTAGAAATAAACGAAAGAAAAATAAAGAGATAAAGTAAAAAATAAATTACAACAAATACGCCAGTAACAACATAGACTGTCTTTACTGTTTCATATATTGAAGTAAAAGAGAAAATAAACCCAATTATAAAGCTAGCAAAGTTAGCGATTAAAGAATAAAGAAGTACCTTAAGGTACTTTTCTTTTATAAAAGGATATATAAATACTGATTCAATTAATATGGTGGCAACTTCTGCTAAAGCAAGAACAAAATAATATGTTTCTCTATACTTGGCATATAGTAGCCAAATATTCATCAACGGATTAAGAATAAGGTTTAAAAGAGAGACGACAAAAAATAGTTTTAAACTTTTATGTCTAAAAATTATATAAGTTCCGGTTTCAGCCGCTAAAGTTACCGCTAAAGATAAAAGAAATTCCATCGAAATTATTCTATCATTAATCGATCACTAATTGAAATTTTTCTTGTATTTATCTAATTTTATTATCATTAATGCCTAATGAATCCGCACTTGATGGGTCTTCTTATTTTTGATGTATTTTTTCTTTTTAAGAAAGTGTATCTAGAGCGATTGATAACTAATATAATAACCTGTTCGTCGATGTATCCATTCCCCTGACCACGAAAAAAGACCCATAAGGGTCTTATTATTTTCGTTGGGAACAGTATATAAATGTGATACAAATGCCAACTAAAAGTTGGATTGTATTCTCCACAAGTGATACATTTTTAGCATATCTTGGGATGGATTAAGTTATAGATAAGAATATTTGTATTTATCCATTAATTCCTAAACTGGCGTTGAGCTGTCTAAAAGCCTCTTCCCTAGTAATTTCTCCATCAACAACTTTAGATATTAATTCAATATCAAAATCGCTTAATGGCATACCTTCTAACGACATAGTTGCATTAACATATTTGATTATTTTTTCAGCTTTTTTACTCATACAACTATTATACAAATAAATCATTATTTAATTAATTTAAAAACAAAAAAACAGTACCGATTTACGATACTGTAATAAGCTTTGGAAATCAATTTGTGAAATTATACGTCAAATAACTTCAAAAATTAAAACTATATGTGAAATTATACGTTGTTTTTGCCGGAAAAGTACAGTTTTTTACAAAAAAATGAAATAACGAGAATTATTTCGCATTCGAGTAGATTTATTTCTTATTTCTTTTTCCAGTGTTATTCGAGCCTCTAATCTCTTCATGATAGAAATAATCAACGATGACTGGATGCCCTTTTTTGGCTCTGCCATATGGAGTCTCGTTATCCACAAATGGGCAGTCATTATCTTTAGCTAATTGAAGGGCTTCTTTTTCTAAGTTTTCAAAATAACTTCTATTCTTTTTACTATATATTTGTTCATATAGGGGATATAAATTAGGATGCTTTTCTTTAATATAATCCATTATTTTCCCTTTAAATCCGCCTCTAAGGTTAAGGTTTTCAAGCCATATCAAATCACATTGATCTTTCACTAATTCAAATATCTTCTTGAAATCAGTGATGCCAGGGAATACTGGTGAGATAAAACATACCGTTCTAATACCTGCATCATACACTTCTTTCATTGCTTTTAATTTTCTTTCTATTGACACAGAATCATCCATATCGCTTCTGAAATCTTCATTTAAGGTGTTTATTGACCAAGAGACGGTAACTTTATCAAATTTCTTTAATAGATCTAAATCTCTAACTACTAAATCGGATTTCGTGCATATTAAAAGTTCTGCGTCAACACCCACTAATTGTTCTAATAATTTTCTGGTGT
>ODAI011252375.1_pt1 | contig 10219 bp, 6 predicted proteins | sample 1539321 | NCBI WGS metagenome assembly ODAI01 (sample SAMN02144231, study PRJEB22623) | gut metagenome | biome: sheep rumen | host: Ovis aries | place: New Zealand | reverse complement strand
GTTAGAGCAACAGACTCATAATCTGGAGGTCCTAGGTTCAAGCCCTAGCTGGTCCACATCGAAAAATCAAGCACTTACGAGTTTCTCGCAAGTGCTTTTTTCTTGGTGAGCTTCAATGACCTTTATGAAGTAAAAGTGACCTCGTGTTACCATCTGAATTATTTGTGAGTTCAAGAAATGTTTTCGCAAAGATGACAGCGAAAACAAGGGGCATTATCTCAAAGCGGTAAGCAGGAGAAGTAAACCAAATACCAGATTTAGGTATGTGGTTTGAAGTTGCCTCCGCTAATCATCAAGAAAACCATATTTGGTGGATATATGAACAGCAAAAACACATAAAAAAGCATAAAAGAAGGGCCTATAACCACGATTATTTAAAAGAGAGTGGCAGAAATTGAAAGAATTTCACTACCTTTGCAGGGTAAACATTACATTATATATAATATATGGAAGATATTAACCGAATAAAGATGGTTCTGTTCGAGAAGAAGAAAACAGCTCGGTGGCTGGCAGGTGAAATGGGTGTCACCCCTTCTACCGTTAGTAAGTGGTGTACCAACTCTTCTCAGCCCGACCTCGCTACAATTCTCAAAATAGCAGACTTGCTAGAGGTCGATATACGAGAATTGTTTGTGAGGGAATATAAACAATACCTTCTGTCACAAGAAAAATAAATAGGAATATGGCAATATCATAATTTGAAGGGCAATGTCTAACGCAATAGATAAAAATCACAAGGTGAATGAGAACGAGATAGTTCTCTACCAGCCTAACGATTCCATCAGATTGGAAGTCAGGTTAGAAGAGGAAACCGTCTGGCTTAACCGTAATCAGATGTCTGTCTTGTTTGGGCGTGATGTCAAGACTATTGGCAAGCACATTAATAATGCTTTGCGAGAAGAATTACAGGGGCTGGCAACTGTCGCAAAATTTGCGATAGTTCAAAATGAAGGTGGCAGACAAGTCGCAAGAACGATTGATTTCTATAACCTTGATATGATACTCTCCGTTGGCTATAGAGTTAAGTCGAGCCAGGGCATACTTTTCAGGCAATGGGCCAATAGTGTGCTGAAGGAATACTTGCTCAAGGGCTACAGCGTCAACCAGCGGTTAGAGCGGCTGGAACAGCGGGTGAGCCGTACCGAGGAGAAAATAGACTTCTTTGTGCGCACGTCGCTACCACCAGTGGAGGGCGTTTTTTTCGACGGACAGATTTATGACGCCTACGAGTTGGCCTGTCGTCTGGTGAAGAGTGCGAAGAAGAGAATAGTCCTAATAGACAACTTTATCGACGAGAGTGTGCTGACCTTGCTTGACAAACGAGCAGAAGGCGTTACGGCAACCATTTACACCCGGCAGTCAAGTGCTCAGTTGCAACTCGACATACAGCGGCACGATGCCCAGTATGCTCCCATTCCTGTTCACGTATTCACTCGTTCGCACGACCGATTTATCCTTCTCGACGATGAAGTCTATCACGTCGGAGCCAGTCTGAAAGACCTCGGTAAGCGCTGGTTCGCCATCATGAAGATGCAGGAGATCAATGCGGAGGAGATTCTTAAACGACTGTAGTGCCTCATGACCAGACAGAGATTCATAGAATTCAGCCCACTCGCAGGGCTCGGAGATGACTCGGAGTTCTCTCGAAGGTGTCACTGAGATCCTCCTTAGGTGTTCCTTAGGTCCTCCTTGGGTGTCTTTTTTGGCATAGTGTAGGCATACTCAAAAAGTAGTATGGCAACAGTATGGGTAGGGCGAAAGAAAAGCGAGACAGATGCTTATAATAACAATCCCACATGAGAAGCGAGATAATATACAAAACCCTAAAGTCCTATTTCGGTTATGATACTTTCCGCCCTATGCAGGAGGAAATCATCCAACATACCATTACTGGTGGTGATTCATTGGTGCTTATGCCGACAGGAGGCGGAAAATCTCTTTGTTTCCAGGTTTCTGCTTTAGTGATGGGCGGCATGGCGGTCATCATCTCACCCCTTATCTCTTTAATGAAAGACCAAGTAGGTGCATTGAAGGCGAATGGTATTTCAGCCGAGGCTCTTAATAGTAGTAATGATGAGGGTCTGAACCGCAATATTATCAATCGTTGTCTGCAAGGACAGGTTAAATTGCTTTATATTTCTCCCGAACGACTTGTTGGTGGCATGATGCAATTGCTTCAGCAAACCAAAATATCGTTGTTTGCAATTGATGAAGCTCATTGCATTTCCAGTTGGGGACACGATTTCAGACCAGAATACACCCAGTTAGGAGACTTAAGGCGTCTATTCCCCAATATCCCCGTCATGGCACTCACAGCCACAGCCGACAAGATAACGAAACAAGACATCCTGAAGCAACTCAATATAGAGGGTGCTCAAACATTCATTGGGTCGTTTGACCGTCCTAACCTTAGCCTTGATGTGAAACGCGGGTATTCCGCTCGTGAGAAATCGCGTTCCATTGTCGACCTCATCCGAAGACACCCGAATGAGAGTGGAATTATCTATTGTCTTGCACGGAAAACAACAGAAGAGCTTGCGGAGAAGTTGAAGAAGGAAGGCATATCGGCAGGTGTCTATCATGCAGGACTGCCTAATTCGGAGCGTGACCGTGTGCAGGACGATTTTGTAGGCGATAAGATTCAAGTGATTTGTGCCACTATCGCGTTCGGTATGGGCATTGATAAGAGTAACGTGCGTTTTGTGGTGCATTATAACTTACCCAAAAGCATCGAGAGTTTCTATCAGGAGATAGGGCGTGGCGGACGAGACGGACTGCCCTGCGAGACCGTGCTTTATTATAATCTTGGCGACATCATCACGCTGCGGAAATTTGCCGATGAGAGTGGTCTGCAGGAGATTAACCTTGAGAAATTGCAGCGGATGCAGGAGTATGCAGAGGCGCAGGTGTGCAGACGTCGTATCCTGCTCAACTATTTTAGCGAAACGAGCGATAAGAGTTGCGGCAACTGTGATATTTGCCATGTGCCGCCTCAGACTTTTGATGGCACTATCGTCGTGCAAAAGGCCTTATCTGCTATCATGCGGACGGGAGAGAACGTTGGCTTTACAACAACCATTGATATTCTGCGAGGTTCCATGTCGCCCGATGTGGTCTCGCATCAATATAATCAGTTAAAGACTTTCGCCGCAGGTCGCGACATTCCGCATCGTGACTGGCACGACTATCTGTTGCAAATGCTACAGATGGGGTTCATAGAGATTGCATATAACGAAGACCGTCATATTCATATTACCGGATTGGGAAAAGAAGTGCTATATGGTAAACGAAGCGTCCAGCTTGCTGTAATCAGTCGTGAGGACTTCAGCGTTAAGGCTCGTAGGAAGAGACAACGAGAAGAGAACTTGAAGATAATCGAAAATGATGGCGAGCACGAAAACATGGAGCTATTCAATAAGCTGAAAGAAGTCCGGAGGCGCATTGCTGACGCGCATCAGTGGCCAGCATACGTAATTCTGTCTGACAGGTCTTTGCATCATTTGGCAATTGAACGTCCTACTACTCTTACGGCCTTTGGAAACACCTTTGGTGTTGGAGAGCACAAACGTGACAATTTTGGTCCAGAGTTTATCCAGGTCATCAGAGAATATGCTCCACACAAAGAAGATTTACCTATTCCGGAAATAAGTATCGAAACTGCGCCAACAAACGAGACGCTCTCATACATGGAACAGCAAAAGCGGCTTCATGCCAATGCATATGTCCGTTGGAACGAAGTGGAAGAAAATATTTTAAGAGCTCTTTATTACCAAGGCCTAAGCACTAACAAAATCGCCAAAATCTTGGAACGTAATGTAGGGAGCATTGCTTCCCGTATAAGGAAGTTGGAACTCGAAAGAACGGCAGCACCGGACACGATTAAAATCACGCTCGGCTATCTCACAACAGGACTAAAGCCCTCACAAATTGCAGCTAAACGAAAACTAACAGAATCAACGATATACGACCATATAACCGAACTTATTAGGATTGGTCATTTGCAAGTCTCCGATTTTATTTCTCAGGAGAAATATATGATAGTCGTGGAAGCCATTGGAAAAGTGCAATCAGGAAAACTATCTGAAATCAAAGCCTTGTGCGGAGAGGATATTTCATATTCAGATATAAAACTAGTTCTTGCTGATGTACAACGGAAGAAGAATGATTCTAATTCGCATCAAACAGGAAGAGCTAAAGACAATGAAGAATTATACATTGTCAAAGATGTCCAATATTCCAAAACAAGCAAGCGATTCCTGTCGAGTAATTGTCGTGTTGTCCTTTCCTCATCTGGCTACTTTCTTGAGATGAATGGAGGGTTCATAAAGCTGGGCAACATTATTCAAGGCTTCAGATATGATGAAGGGAACATCATTGTTAAAAAGCCTAATAACGAACATGGTTACCGAGTATATCATGATACTGAAGAAGACATTCACCTAATTGGTTATCTTTTAGAAGAGAAGGATTCTATCATATTTACATCTCCAGATAATATCGTTAGAGTTATCTACAAAAGTGCACATCTATGAAACTGGGAATATACGAGCAGATAATCAATCAGTTATTCGAAAAGAAAATATCTTCGATTGACCAAGACCGCTTCTATGTTGGAGAGCGGGTTGTCAAGAAAGATGAAGTTGCCAAACTTCTGTCGATGTATTTGACGAGCATCTTTGAGCAGGTACTCTCTGATGTGGTATATACAGATGATGAGGAGGAGGAAGGGACGGCGGACCTTTCAGTAAAGAAGGGCTTGGACTTAGCCAACACAATCATCAGAAAGTTGGCGGACGAGTTTCACCTTGATTCTGGCAACTTGGTGTCGGCCCAAGCCAAGATATTGACAGCTGTCATCGACAAATCGCAGTCCGATTATCCCGATTTGGCCAAGCGGCTTGAGGAGATGAGGCCAATAAAAGGGCTGGTGAATGGAGCGCTGTTTACGGGTAAGGGTATGAAGCTGTACACGGAATTGCAGAAAGAGATTGTCTCGGCAGATGAAATCTGCCTGATGGTGTCGTTCATCAAGAAACGTGGCCTCGCTCTCATTTTACCACAGCTAAAGGAGTTTACCAACAGAGGAGGTCAATTGAAGATTATCACCACTACTTATATGCAGGCTACGGATTACGAGGCGGTCATTCAGTTGGCAGCACTGAAGAACACGGAAATCAAGATTACCTACGACACGACCTCCGAGCGCCTGCATGCAAAAGCTTACATTTTCCTTCGCGACACCGGTTTCAACACCGCATATATCGGTTCGTCGAATATCTCTGAGCAAGCTCTTGACACTGGCGCTGAATGGAATGTGAAAGTGACGCAGATGGAGCAGCCGCGAATGATGAAGACCATACAGGGGGCGTTTGACGCTTCCTGGTGGGCAGAAGGCTATGAAACGTTTGTGGACGGTGAGGATAATGAGCGACTGAAAGCTGCCCTTAACGGAATGGTTGACAACGAGATTGATTTTACAAATCTCAAAGGTCTGATATGCCCCTTTGACTATCAACAGGAAATCTTAGAGCGGCTTCAGGTGGAACGCGAAGTGCGGGGGCATTGGCGAAACTTGGTCGTAGCAGCAACAGGAACAGGCAAGACCGTTATGGCCGCCAGCGACTATAAGGCATTCGCAGAAAATCACGAGCGTGCCCGATTGCTGTTTGTTGCCCACCGCGAAGAGATTCTTCGTCAGAGCCTGCTCACATTCCGCCAAGTGCTCTCCGATTATAACTTTGGCGAGAAATGGTATGGCGGCGAAGATCCGGCAAACTACGAACACGTGTTTGCTTCGAAAGATACGCTCAACAATCGTCTGGATAATTTACAGTTACCTGCCAACTATTACGACTATATTGTCATTGACGAGGTTCACCATGTAGCGGCATCATCCTATCGTAAGATTCTCAATTATTTCAAGCCGAAGGTGCTGCTCGGACTCACGGCCACCCCAGAGCGCATGGACGGCGAGGATATTACCCAAGACTTTGATGAAACCATATCTGCCGAAATCCGCCTGGACGATGCATTGAATAAAGGATTGCTGGCTCCGTTCTACTATTACGGCATTACCGACTCGGTGGATTATTCCGAAGTAGCTTGGGATAAAGGGCACTATGTAGCTTCTGAACTGTCACGTATATATAGCTTCAACGACGCCCGTACAGCCGTCATTCTTCAATCGCTCCAGAAATATTTGACTAACATCCGTGATGTTCGGGCTTTATGTTTCTGTGTGGACCAACAACATGCTAAGTATATGGCTTCCAAGTTCACGTTGTGCGGGCTGAAGGCCGATGTTTTGACCAGCGAGAATGCTCAGATGCGAACGGCATTGTACAATCGGTTGAAGCGAAAGGATATCAATTATCTGTTTGTTGTGGATATGTTCAACGAGGGTGTTGACATTCCAGAAGTGGATACCATTCTTTTCCTCCGCCCAACGGAGAGTCTCACCGTGTTTATACAACAGTTTGGCCGCGGCCTACGTAAGGCTGAGGGAAAGACGCATGTGGACATCCTTGATTTCGTAGGGAACAGTCGGGCCGAGTTTAACTATACCGACCGTATGCGTGTAATGTTGGGCCGAACTTCTATGAGTGTCGTAGAAGAAATGGAACGTGACTGCCCTCACTTGCCATTAGGATGCCGGATTATTCTGGAGCCAAAAGCGAAGGAATACATCATGAACAATATCAGAGGTGCCATCCAGCGCTTCACTGCCCGTAAAGTGATAGCATTAGTGCAGAATTTCGAAAGGCATCACTCAGCACCACTCACCCTTTCAAATTTTATCAGGATATACCAATTGCCTCTGGACAAGCTATATAAAGGTAGGACTTGGAATCAGTTGCTCTTTGAGGCAGGGCTGGTGCAAAAGCAATCTGCATTCAACGAAGAATTGAACCGTGCCGTTTACCGCAAATGGCTTGCTACTGACTCGTATTCGTATTTGAGTTTCATAGAGAGTTTAGCTTGCCAATCATTTAAGGTGAAGGTAAACGAAATGAGTGCCGTAGATCAAAAACGTTTGTTGATGTTCTATTACGACATGTTTGAGAATGCAGGCCAATTTGATAGTCTTCAGCAAATGGTTGACGAGTTGTCAAGAGATACCGTCCTGTGCGAGGAACTAAAAGAGGTACTTCCTTTACTGCTTCAGGAAAACAAAGCCTACGAGAAAGCTGATAATTCTCTGTTGCCAGACTTCCCGTTGAAACTACATGGTGTATATACAAAGGCACAGATTCAGGTTGCCATAGGGACGTCGACACTGGCACGCAAATCATCGGCACGTGAAGGCGTGGAGCGTAACAAGGACCAGCGTGTGGAGGCGATGTTTGTGGACATCATTAAGAATCGTGAAGAAGGCTCAACCACAGACTATGATGACAAGGCCCTTTCACCTTATCTATTCCAGTGGGACACTCAAAACCGCGTGAAACCAGAATCCATGGAAGGACAAGCATACATCAATCAGACACAAACGATGCTGTTGTTTGTCCGCGAGCAGAAGAACTTTGTGGAGGACAAATCTCGTACTTTGGGATATGTCTATTTGGGGCGCGTCACATTGAGCTCGTGGGAGTATAAGAATTTAGGAACACGAATGCAGATGCAGATTCGCTGGAATATGGTAGAACCTATTCCTGGAAGTGTGATGCATTTCGCAAGAATAAGAGAAATTGCATAAGTTATGAAACAGATAGAAGTAGTAGCAGCCATTATCCATGATGAGCGAGGACGTATCTTCGCTACGCAGCGGGGGTATGGCGAGTGGAAGGACTGGTGGGAGTTTCCCGGCGGAAAGATGGAAGTGGGGGAGACGCCAGAGGAGGCTTTGCAACGGGAGATATGGGAAGAACTGGAGACCCGCATCGTGATAGAGCGGTTTTTGGAGACGGTGGAATGGGATTATCCTCAATTTCACTTGACCATGCATTGCTATTGGTGCCACGTTGAGAGCGGGCACTTGCAGTTGAAGGAACATGAGGCAGCGAAGTGGCTCAACAAGGGTGACTTGGAGAGTGTCAACTGGCTGCCTGCAGACAGGGATTTAGTAAGGAAATTGAAGATAGGCGTGAGGTTATAGCGAAGTCAGAAGCGGATGCGGGCGAAGACGGGGTAGTGGTCCGAGGGTGTGCGGCGTGTGGTGGTGCCGTCGGCGTTCTGCGTCCAGTAGGAGTCTGTGCGGACGGCATAGGCATCTACGTTGGCAGCGGCAGTGACGAAGATGTGGTCGATGCGGTAGATGGTGTGGGACGCGGCGTCGAAGCTGTTGAAGGTGCCGTTCTCGGCGAAGCGCAGTCGTGTGGCTTCGTAGCAGTCCTTGAGTAGTCCTGACTGGGTGAATATGGAATATATTTCGTTGCGCTGATCGACGTTGAAGTCTCCGGTGAGGATGGTGAGTCGCTTGCCCTCGGCCATTTGTTCTATGCGTTGGCTGACGAGTTTGGCAGCTTCGCGTCGTGCGACCTTTCCTACGTGGTCCATATGGAGGTTTAGGAACAGAAATTCCTTGCCGCTGCGCAGGTCGAGGAATCGTCCCCAGGTGCAGATGCGAATGCATGCGGCGTCCCATCCGAGTGCGGGTCGGTCGGGTGTCTCGTTGAGCCAGAAGTTGCCGCTGTCGAGCAGTCGCACGCGGTCTTTCTTGTAGAAGATGGCGGCGTACTCTCCGTCCTGCTTGCCATCGTCGCGTCCGACGCCGATGTAGTCATATCCGTCGAGGTTCTGGAGCATGTCGAGGAGTTGGCGGTGGAGTACTTCCTGGGTGCCGAAGACGTCAGGGCTTTCCCAGTTCAGCTGGTCGCACATGACACGGCAGCGGCGTGTCCATACGTCGCCGCGAAGGCTGTCGCTGTCGTTGCGATTGCGGATGTTATAAGTCCCTACGGTGAGCTCCTGAGCCAGGGCGGTGAGGGTGGTCAGGGCGAGGAGGAGGAAGGAAAGGAAGGAGGTCTTCATAAATTAAAAATTAAAAATTAAAAATTAAAAATTAAAAATTAAAGATTATAAGGATTAAAGAATGTAAGGATTTGTTGATTTATTGGTAGATGAGTGTCGTGAGGCGTTCGGGGTTCATGACATCGCGTGCGATGTCGTGGAGTAGTGCGGGTGTGAGTGCGTCGATTTGTGCGAAGCGCTGTTCGAGTGTGACGACGTTTCCCGTGTGTAGGAAATATTTGGCCATACCGAGTGCTGCGTTCTCGAAGTTGTCGGCACCGATGCCGAGCTGTCCCTTGAGCTGGCGCTTGGCCGCGGCGAGGGTGCGTGGCGACAGCGGGGCGTCTGCGAGTCGCTGGAGCTCGCGACGGACCAGGCGTAGGCAGCGGCGGACGTCGTCGTGGTCGCAGCCGAAATAGACGCTCCAGACGCCCGTGTCGGTGTAGGCGGTGAGGTTGGACTCCACGGTATAGACCAACCCCGTGCGCTCGCGCAGGGCGAGGCTGAGGCGGGAGTTCATGGCGGGTCCTCCGAGGAGGTTGGAGAGGAGGAAGAGTCCGATGTAGCGAGGGTCGGTGAGGGCGTAGGCTCGTGTGCCCAGCATGACGTGAGTCTGGTGGGTGTTGCGATGGATGATATGAGGGACGGACTCTCCCCCCGTTTCTGAGGGGGAAGAGTGTTGCAGGCAAATGTCATGTTCATGCAATCCGACGGGGTGGTATTCGACGGGCATACACGGGGGTATGCCCCTACGGTGGGTACGCACCTGGCACATCCCCCGGCCGGAACGCTCCGCTCTGTCTTCAGGCGCCTCTCCGGGCAGCGCTTGTGAGGAAGCGGGCAAGGCTAAAGAGGACGCGGGCAGGGCTAAAGAGGAAGCGGGCAGCACCTTCCTCACTTCTTTCTCGCTTACATTCCCCTTGATGAACAGCACGGCGCGGTCGGGGCCGTAGGTGCGGCGTACGAAGTCCAACAGGTCGGCGGAGGTGTACTGGCGCAGGCGCCCGGCGTCGCCGAGGATGTTGCGTCCGAGGGGATGTCCGGGGAAGAGCAGGGCCTCGAAGTCATCGTAGATGAGTTCTGCCGGGGAGTCGTTGTAGCTCTCTATCTCGTCGATGACGACCTCGCGTTCCTTCTCGAGTTCCTCTTGGGGGAAGGTGCTGTGGAAGACGATGTCCATGAGCAGCGGCAGTGCGCGCCGGAGGTGCTGGCGGAGGAAGGTGGCGTAGTAGATAGTCTCTTCCTTTCCGGTGTAGGCATTGAGGTCGCC
>ODAI014065284.1_pt1 | contig 10220 bp, 7 predicted proteins | sample 1539321 | NCBI WGS metagenome assembly ODAI01 (sample SAMN02144231, study PRJEB22623) | gut metagenome | biome: sheep rumen | host: Ovis aries | place: New Zealand | reverse complement strand
TGTTGGCAAAGATAACAAAAAAGTCCCAAAGTGAAACAATATCACCTGAGGACTTATTGTTTTTTAAGAATTATCAATACTTTTCCATCACTGTTTCCCATATTTCGAATCATCCAATCAGATAGTCGGGGTGAAATGTCAAAAAATGTAGTCTTATCTATTGATTATTGCCTAAATTTGCATTATCAAACGAACTATTTAATTACATACAGAAATCGAGGAAGTGATGATGAGAAGACTTGTTTGGGCATTCAGCCTTATCCTGACGAATGTGTTTGCCACCTTTGCACAAGAGGTGGACATGAGTTTAGAGCGACACAATTTCTTCTATGCCGGGCAGAGTAAACAGCGACGGATGTTTATCGTAAAGGATGGACAGGTCAGCTGGAGTTATGAAGACAAGTTGCAGCGTGGTGAAATCAGCGACGCCGTATTGATGAGCGACGGCCATATACTCGTGGCGCATCAGTATGGCGTGGCAGAGGTGACACAGGATCAGCAGACAGTATGGAGTTACGCTGCACCCGAAGGCACGGAGATCCACACCATCCAGCCCATTGGCAAAACGCACGTGGTGTTTGTACAGAACGGCAAGCCAGCCAAGGCAGTAGTGATGGAAATACCATCCAAGAAGATCGTACGCGAGTTTGAGTTGCCCATCTCAGAAAAAGGTTCGGTACACGGTCAGTTCCGCAATGCCCGACTGACATCCAGAGGTACACTCCTCATTGCAAACATGGCCTTGGGGTGTATTCATGAATACAACTGCAATGGACAGGAGGTAGACCGCTGGGAAGGTTTCTTGCCTTGGAGCGTGCAGGAAATGCCGAAGACAGGCAACCTGCTGATAACCGGTCGCAAGGGAAAGATCCAGGAGATTAACCGTCAGGGACAGACGATATGGGAAATGAACACGACAGACTACGGTGTGACCCAGCCTCAGAAAACGGTTCGCCTAAAGAATGGTCATCACATCATCAACAACTGGTATAACGAATGGAACAAGGAGCCGATGGACACGCTGAATGCTCCTGTGCAAGCTATCGAGGTGGACAAGGAGGGAAAACTTGTATGGCAACTGCGAGCATGGAAAAATCCCGACCTCGGCCCATCGACCACTATACAGCTATTGGATGAGCCCGTCGACCGTGACCGTATGTTCTTCGGAGCATTCAATCCGCAGGCACCCAAACTATTTGTCGGACCCAACGAACCGATAGGTACAGGAGTTGGCATCCATCCAGGTCGCGTGGCTTGGATTCATTCGCCAGGCGTAGCCAAATGGGATGGCAAGACAGGGCTATGGGTGGAAGACCGCTGGAATGATCAGGCAAAGGCAGATGCGATGATACCAGAGGCCGTGATGCAGCTGACAGGCGAAACAACGGCTAAAAAGGCATGGCAGGCACTCTTCAAGCATTTCAACAAGACACACGGACGCGGCCATCGCGGATATAAGAAAGGAGAGACGATAGCCATCAAGCTGAACATGAACAATGCCATCACTCACCACGACACGATAGAACTCAACTCTTCGCCCTATACGACATTGGCCCTGGTGCGCTCGATGGTGAAAGATGGCGGTGTCAGAGAGCAAGATATCATTCTCTGCGAGCCCAGCCGTGCCATTACCGACTCCATCTATAATAAGGTACACCGAGAGTTCCCTCTGGTGCGCATGATTGACAACATCGGTGGCGACGGACGCGAGAAGTGCGAGTACTATCCTGACCAGATTGTCTATTCTGTCGATAACGGCAAGATGGCACGCGGACTGGCCAAGTGTATCGTAGATGCCGACTATCTCATCAACTCTGCACTGCTCAAGACGCATTCAGGCCCAGGAGTGACACTGACAACCAAGAACTGGTATGGCGCAACAGACATCAACCTGCTCTGGCGACGAAACGCGCACAACAACGTGAGCCAGGATAAGCGACACGGCAAGCCAGGCTATAAGACCTTCGTAGACTGGATGACACACAAGGACATGGGACAGAAGGCTCTGCTCTTCCTCATTGATGGTACCTATGGTTCGCGCGACGTGAACGGGGCGCCAAACCCCAAGTGGATGAAGGAGCCATTCAACGGCGACTGGGCTTGCTCCATCATCGTCGCTCAAGACGAGGTTGCCTGCGATGCTGTGGGCATGGACATCATTATCGGTGAGTGGCCAGAGTTCCAAAGTCTGAACTACTGCGACGAGTATCTGCGTGAAGCAGCCAGCCTGCCCAATGCTCCCAGTGGTACCATCTACAAGCAGGAAGGCAAGCCCATCGAGAAGTCTATCGGACTCTTCGAACATTGGAACAAAGACCATCAGTATACGAAAATAGACCTCAGATATAAGAAACTGTGATGATGAAAAGGCTCGTGAGTATGATAGCCCTTGCGCTGCTGGCTACAGGTGCCAAGGCGCAGGTAAAGGATGCCTTTGACGGCATTCTGCCCGTGACTGACCCAAAGATGGAGATGAGTCTGAACGGTGAGTGGCAATTGAAGGTGGTGGAAGGCATCACCAGCGACAAGCAGGTGCCAGCAACAGATGACACCTGGCGACAAATCCCCGTACCTGGCTGTTGGGAGGCTTATGGATTCTGTAAACCGAAGTATGACAGCGCAAGTGCCTTGACGGGCTATTATCGAACAACCTTTTCCATACCCGAAGCATGGAAAGGCCAACATATTGTCATCCGATTCGACGGCGTCCTCTATGGCTACGACCTGTGGATCAACGACAAGGCTGTAGGCTCATGGCGCTCAGGTTATAACACGGCGATGTTTGACATTACTCCCTATCTGAACAGAAAGAATCAGCAACAAGATATCGCTTTACGCGTCGTCTCACAGTTCCCTGGCAGCGACTTCGACTATAATGACGACTGGGCGCCAAATGGCATCTTCCGCGACGTGACACTCATGGCTGTGCCTAAAACACATCTGAAAGACCTCACCATCAGGACAAAGAACACAGGTGAGGTGTACGTGTCTGCCGACATCGCCAACGGAGGCAAGGGCACTCAAGTAAAACATGAGATACTCGATAAGCAAGGCCGCCTTGTGGGCACGACAAAAGTAGAGCATCCGCTTCTTTGGACAGCAGAGACGCCTAATCTGTATACCCTGCGGACAACTCTGCTGCAGAATGGCAAAACCCTCCAGACATTTGAACACAAGTTTGGTTTTCGTGAACTCACTATCGATGGAACTGTTCTGAAACTGAATGGTCAGCCCATCAAACTGCGCGGTGTCACCAGCCACTCAACAGATCCCGTGACTGTAAAAGTTATCGACGAAGCCAGTATCCTTCGCGATATGCGACTGATGAAAGAGGCATCTATCAACTACATCCGCACATCGCACTATCCGCGTGAACCGCGTTTTTACGAGCTGGCCGATTCTCTCGGCTTCTACATCATCGACGAGGTGCCATTCGGCTATGGAGACAAGAATCTCTCTGACTCCACTTTCTACCCTGTTCTTCAGCAACGGGCACAAGCAACGATCCGTCGTGACAAGAACCATCCTTCGGTGCTGATTTGGAGTCTTGGCAATGAGAATCCGCTGACAGATATCTGCGTGAAGTTAGGTGACTATGTGAAGCGCGAACTCGACCCCTCACGCCCCATCTGTTATCCTCAGGTTGGTTCTTATTTCCGCCGCTTTAACTACGACTTCCCCAAAGTGGCCGATATCTATACGCCCCATTACCCCTCAACGGCACAGATTGCAGATTTCTATCAGCGGGCTGATCGTCCCGTCATCTTCACAGAGTATTGTCATACGCTGGGCATATCTTTTGAAGACCACGACCGTCAATGGGAAATCATAGAGCGCACACCAGGTATTGCAGGCGGCAGTGTCTGGGAATGGGTTGACCAGGGAATGCCGTTTAAAAATGAGAAGATAAGAAAAAGTAATCATGAAAAAAAATACGGTTATGAGGAGCGCGTCTTTACTTCTGATAACGAGGGGTTTGAGATGTACGGCAATAAAGGTACCGATGGACTCCTATACGCTGATCGTACCCCCCTGCCCAACTATTACGAGCTTCAGCATAACTATGCCCGCGCTTTTGTGTCGGCTATCAATGGCGATGTGCTACAAATCGTAAATCGCTACGACTTCCTGAATCTGAAGGACTACGTCACCTTCCACTGGGCACTGACCAACAATCGCGATACCGTGATGCGTGGAGCCTTTAGTCCGGAATGTAAGCCTCACACCACAGTGCCATACACACTGAACCTACCGAAACAAAACGGACTCAGTATTCTGCATTTTGATGTAGAAGATGCTCAGGGCCACGTATTCCTCCACCAGTCGTTTGTGCTAAACAAGCCACACATCGCATGGACTGGGCATGGCAGTGGAGCCGTCATGACAAAGGAAGCGACTGTCCGTACAGGCCGAAAGCCCACTATGGGTGAGCGTCTGACTCAAAAAGGCCGTTTGCCTGAGAAGTATCTGCTACCATTAGACAACAATCAAGTGAGTGCTTACATTCAAAGCCGCCCCATCGATGGCGGAGAGGAAGTGACGTTCACGCTGACTCCTGACACTGCTGACGTCTTCCGCTCTGAGTTAGGACTGGCCTATCTGCTCGATCCCAGCATCGACCGCGTGCAGTGGATTGGCTATGGTCCCTTTGCCAGTTATCCTGGTCGCCATCAAGCCAATCGCTATGGTTTCTGGGCAAAGCACATGGATGATCTTTACTTTGAAGGCAATCACAGTGGTATTGATGCGGCATTCCTATCTGACAAGGAGGGCAATGGCATCCTGATAACAGGCGACTCGCTGTCACTGAATTTTGAGCAGACAGACCGAGGCATCGTGCTCACGGTCAATGCTGCAGTCAGTGGACAAGGTCCGAAGTTTGCCAAGACGCATTTCCCTGGATGGCAGAAAGGTGATCAGCCTGTAAGTGCAACCTTCCAGAGTTACTATATCAAAGCCGATGTGATGCCAGAGGTAGTCAGTCGGATGTTTGCCCCTGCTGCAGATGTGCCAGTTCCATTCCGACCGTTCGTGACTCAGTATGATACCTACTTACAGAGATACAATCCCTAATTAGTGAAGCAATATTCCTTTTAGCCGTCTCTGGCTTCATGGCTTCCTCAATAGGGAAGTCTGGAGGATTGATACACTCTACATGAGAGAAACCTGCGTCGAGCAACGTCTGGCGATCCTTGATGCGACCAGCAATCAACATGACTGGGACACGTTGCTCCTTGGCTTGTCGGAGAATTCCAAAAGGAAGCTTCCCCATCAATGTCTGACGATCAGCCGAGCCTTCGCCCGTGATAACCAAAGAGGCATCAGTCAGATGTTCCTCAAAGCAGATCGCATCAAGCAGGAGTTCAATGCCAGAACGGCAGTCAGCGTTCATGTATTGCAAGAAAGCATAGCCCAGCCCTCCTGCTGCACCTGCGCCAGGAACATTCTGACGGTCGTAGCCGAAATGCTTGGCAGAAACCTCCGCAAAACGAGAGGCACGACCGTCGAGAGCCTTTACCATCTCAGGAGTAGCGCCCTTCTGAGGAGCAAAAACATGGGCCGCACCCTGCTCACCACAAAGCGGATTAGTAACATCAGTGGCAATGGTGAATCGTACACCATCCAAGGCATGCACATCATCCCATGAGCCTTGTTTGGCAAACGCATCGATGATGGCCTGGAGCATACCGATACCACAATCGCTGGTTGCACTGCCGCCAAGGCCCACGATGATTTGCTTACAACCTCGACGCACAGCATCGACAACAAGTTGGCCAGTACCATAGCTGGTAGCCACCATCGGATTACGCTCCTCAGGCGTGAGCAACGTCAGGCCGCTGGCCTTGGCCATTTCAATCACTGCCGTTTCATCTTGCTTCAGATACTGTGCAACGACAGGCCGCATCAGCGGATCTCGCACGTTGACATCTACCAGCTGGCCACCCACAGCCGACAAGAATGCCTCCAGCCAACCTTCTCCCCCATCGCTGACAGGAATCTGGACGACTTCAGCATGAGGCATCACCTGACGGATACCTTCAGCGGCTGCCTGATTAGCTTCTGCTGAGGTCAGACAACCTTTAAAAGAATCTATAGATACGATGACTTTCATACTAAATCTGCTTGTTTACCTAAAAATACGCTGGGTGTGAGTCCCGTTATCCGTTTGAAGAGACGAGTGAAATGGTGAGGGAAATCAAATCCCAACAGACGGGAGGTCTCGCTGATGTTGTGTCCCTGCATCAACAGACTTTTTGCCTGATTGATGACATAGCTGTGAATGTAGCCGATAGCCGTTCCGCCAGTGGCTTTATGGACGATATCGCCAAAATAGCGTGGTGAATAGGCCAGCTCTGAGGCGCACCAGGCAACAGTTGGCAAACCTTCCAAAAACTGACGATTCTCGCGGAAATAAGTTTGCAACAGGTGGTGAAAGCGTGTCAGCACATCATTGCCTCCCCTATCCTCTTCCGACAGTTGACGAAGGTAGATACGATTGCAGTATTCCAATATCAGTCGCAGATAGCCCAGCAGCACAGTTCTCAAAGATGGTGAATCCTCGTGTGTCTGCAATTCTTGTCGCATCTGGGTAAGCAACTGCGTGATGCAGAGCCATTCGTCTGGCTCCATGCGCAACGAACCATCAAAGAAATACGAGAAGAACTGGTAACGGTCTATCAGTTTTTCCAACTCGGTGCCATGCAACAGCTCGGGCGACCATAGCAGTGCCCATCCACACAATGAGATGCGCTCGTCATTGTCTTCCAGTCCACCTATCTGTCCTGGTTCGACAGCAATGATTGACCCATCGCTCACTTGCAATTTCCGCATTCCATAGGAGAGATTATGGGGGAACTGTCGCTGGATGAACAGCCCATATACGCCATAGTTGTTCAGGCTGTGACGGAAGGGCTGCAGCTCATCATAGTGGATGATACTGACCAGTGGGTGCAACACAGGTGCATCCACAAAACGAGCATAGTCGTTAGGGTTATCAACTTTCAATATCTTCCGCATATCGCTTGCAAATATACACAAAACAATCTAATAATGGTAGATATTTTATATATTTTTCAGATTTTCTGCGAAATTGGTATATAATCAGCCAATTTGTGTAACGCCTATTTCAACTAATATGCTTACCTTTGCACTTAGAAAACTTAAAAATGACAAGATTATGTTAGGTAACCATCAGAAAGGCAAAAGATTGTTTTTATTAGCTTGCAGCATGCTTACGTTGCTGAGCACCGACGCAATAGCACAAAATGACAATACCACTATGGATAAAATGTATATCACTATCGACGGACACGAGCAAAGTGTGACACTTACCAACAATTCTGCCACAAAGGCATTGGTGGAAAAACTGCAACAGGCTCCCGTTGACGTAACGCTCAACAGTAGCGGTGGCTTCGAGATATGGGGAGCACTGGGATTCTCTTTGCCCACAAGTGACCAACAGACGAATGCACAACCTGGCGATGTCGTCCTTTACAATGGTAGTAATATCTGTATGTTCTATGGCTCTAACTCATGGAGCTACACCCGACTGGGTAAGATTGACGGCCTGTCGGAGAGTGAACTGCGCACATTCCTGAAGGCTGGCGAGAGCAATATCAAAGTCACGCTGTCGCTCTCGTCGGGCGCAACGGCTATCAACGGTACCCGAAGCATAAGTGCTGACGATGGTACTTACTATTCACTGAATGGCCAACGGGTGGAGCATCCGACGAAGGGATTGTTTATTAGAAATGGTAAAAAGGTAATTATTTTATGAAGAAGCTATTATTAGCCGCAGCGCTCCTGGGCGGGATGCTCACAGGCTGCACAAACAAAGAACAAACTAAAGCGGAAGAAAATATGACGACACTGAATTTGACACAAGAATGGGACAAGGTGTTCCCATTGAGCGAGAAGGTAAATCACCGCAAGGTGACGTTTGAAACACAATATGGTTTGACACTGGCAGCAGACCTCTATACGCCTAAGGATGCTGCGGGGAAACTGGCAGCCATTGCGGTCTCCGGTCCCTTCGGTGCCGTAAAGGAACAGTCGAGCGGTCTCTATGCGATGCAGATGGCTGAGCGTGGTTTTGTGGCACTGGCTTTCGACCCTTCCTATACAGGTGAGAGCAGCGGTGAACCGCGTCGCACAGCTTCGCCCGACATCAATACCGAGGACTTTATGGCGGCTGTCGATTTTCTGTCGAAACAGGACTATGTGGATGCCGAGAAGATAGGTATCATCGGTATCTGCGGTTGGGGTGGCATTGCCCTGAATGCGGCTGCTGCCGACACACGCATCAAGGCTACTGTAGCCTCAACAATGTATGATATGACCCGTGTCAGCGGCAACGACTACAACGATGCTTTTGACAACGAGCAGTGGCGCCACAGAAACCGCGAGAACCTCTCAAAACAGCGTTTGGCAGACCCCAATGCCATGGCGGGTGGTGTATTAGACACTGTGCCACCTCAGGCGCCTCGTTTCGTTCACGACTACTATGACTATTACAAGACTGGGCGGGGCTATCACAAGCGCAGCGGCAACTCAAACGATGGCTGGCGCATCATCGGTACACAGGCTTATGCCAACAGTCGTTTCCTCTACTATATTAATGAGATACGTTCTGCTGTCCTCGTGATGCATGGCGCTGAAGCCCATTCACGCTATTTTGGTGAGGCTGCCTATCACTATATGGTAGAGGGTAAAGCCGAAGGCTACAAGTTCGTTGGCGAACCCAATCCCAATCCTGAGAACAAGCAACTGCTCATCATTCCTGAAGCATCCCACTGCGACCTTTACGACGGTGGCTACGAGGAAAAGGCTGGTCACGGTCAGCCAAAGAATATGATTCCTTGGGACACGCTGGCAGAGTTTTTTACCAAGAACCTGAAGTAATATGAGAAGGATATCTTTCGCTATTTTAATCATGATAATGACTATGACAACAATAAATGGTCAGACGCTGACGGAGCGTCAGAAAGGATTGGCAGCATGTGCCTGCCTGATGGCACAGGGTGACCTGAATCGTTTGGAGCCCGCCGTACGTATGGCTCTTGACAATGGTGTAACCATCAACGAACTGAAAGAGGCATTCTCGCAGCTATATGCCTACACAGGATTTCCACGAAGCCTGAATGCGCTGGGAGTGCTGAGCAAGGTGTTAGAAAACAAGCAGGCAAACTGGCAGGAAGGTAAGCCCTGGGTACGCCCTGCCGAATGGGATGATGCCAAGAAAGCATACGAACTGGGCGTAAAGAACCAAACACAGCTCTCAGGTCGTCCGTTTAACTATGGATTCTGTCCGCAGGACGACTACTACCTGAAGTCTCACCTCTTTGGCGACATCTTCGCAGGCGACCAACTCTCAGCTGCCGATCGCGAGATAGTGACCGTAGCAGCCCTAAGTGGCTTGGAAGGAGTTTCACCACAACTCTCTGCCCACAAACAAGGTGCAGTAAATATGGGCAATACTCAGCAGGTAGTGGATGAACTCTGTGCTTGGCTTAATAGCGAAGGTTACACCCTTAGCACGAAGTGGCCCAAGGGCGAACCTAATCCATACGGAAAGTATTTCATTGGTCAGAGTTACCTGGCTGATGTTCCTAACATGCAAGCGCCCTCCGGCCAAGCGGGCAGTGGAGTGAAGAACGTAACCTTTGAGCCTGGTTGTCGTAATAACTGGCACATCCACCACAAGCAGGTACAAGTGCTTATCTGTGTTGCTGGCCGTGGTTGGTATCAGGAATGGGGCAAGGAAGCTGTCGAGATGACTCCAGGCACCGTCATAGCCATTCCTGCAGAAGTCAAGCACTGGCACGGAGCTGCTAAAGACTCATGGTTCCAGCACTTAACCTATCACAAGGACGTACAGGAAGGAGCATCCAACGAGTGGTTAGAGCCCGTTGACGATGAAACCTACCATACCTCCATCCACTGGGGGCTTTGATCGTCACGTTGTGTCCGATGGTTGCCGAGTGGTGAATGGCCACTACAAAATTACACTTAGTTAATCTAAGTTAACGTCACTTTCGCAGAAGTCCGATAACATCACAATTCCTACTTTTTGGTAACTATCCCACCAAAAAGTGCCTTCTTGTGAGATTGAAAAACTTGCCGTACCTTTGCGGTGCAATTCGAGATAATTGCACCGCGAGGACAGGCTGCACCTCAGCATAAAGCAAGCTTTCTGCATTCGGTTTGCACTGTCCTTGCAC
>ODAI011489950.1_pt1 | contig 10220 bp, 9 predicted proteins | sample 1539321 | NCBI WGS metagenome assembly ODAI01 (sample SAMN02144231, study PRJEB22623) | gut metagenome | biome: sheep rumen | host: Ovis aries | place: New Zealand | reverse complement strand
TCTCCTTTCGAAGTCCCGCAAGAGGGAACTCGTACAGGCAAGGCAGATCGCCATGTACATGAGCCGTAACCTTCTCAACTGCTCGCTTTCTACGATCGGCGCCGAAATGGGCAAGGACCACGCTACCGTTGTCCACGCCTGCACGACGGTATCGGATCTCATCGAGCACTATCCTGACTTCAGAAAGTACGTCCAGGACATCGAGAAGATGCTTGTGTCGAAATAACCGCTCCACATCTTCGGATGAAATCGGGAAGAAAGTTGAAGGGCCTCGGGCCCTTTTTTTGTTTTCCGGCCATGTCTATTCCTTTTTCGGGGAATAATTGGCTATATTTGTAGGACACGACTCATTCGGAAACAAAAAACACAATTCGATATGCAATCACTTTCAGACAGAGTACTGGAGATTTTCCAGGAAATCACCACCATTCCCCGTGAATCCGGAAACGAAGAGAAGATGACGCGCTTTTTGGAGAAGTTCGCCGCTGATCATGGCCTCACCTCCAAGACCGACTCCACAGGCAACGTTCTCATAACGAGGGAAGCTTCCCCCGGAAAGGAGAATGTCCCGACTCTCGTTCTCCAGGGACATCAGGACATGGTGTGCGAGAAGGTCTCCACTTCGAAACACGACTTCCTTACGGACCCCATAGAATACGTCATCGAGGACGGCTGGATGATAGCCAAGGAAACCACCCTCGGTGCTGACGACGGAATCGGCGTCGCAGCCTGCCTCGCCCTTCTGGAGAGCGATCTCCCCATGGGAAAACTCGAGTGCCTCTTCACCATCTCCGAGGAAACCGGAATGGACGGAGCCATGGCTCTCGAAAGCGGCTTCTTCACCGGAAAGACCCTCATCAACCTCGATTCAGAGGACGAGGGACAGCTGTTCGTGGGTTGCGCCGGTGGCGTAAACTCAACAGCCACCTTCACTTATGACACGGAAGATATCCCCGAAGGATACAAGGGACTCCTCCTCAGGATCTACGGAGCCCAGGGCGGACACAGCGGAGACGACATCAACAAGGACAGGTGCAATACCGTCCAGCAGCTCGCCCGCTTCCTTTACGCCAAGGACGGAGAATACAAGCTCGTCTGCTTCAACGGAGGCGGCAAGTTCAACGCCATTGCCCGTGAGGCCGAAGCCCTGGTGGCGGTTCCCGCCGACAAGGCCGACGACTTCGCTTCACGTTTCTCATTCTTCGGATACACTCTCGGATCCGAGTATCACAAGACCGATCCCGGAGTGAAGGCTGAGGTCATCGAAAAACCTCTTCCCGAAAAGGCCATCGACTCTAGGACCGCAAAGGCCCTCGTTTACTCTCTGGTCGCTGTCCATCACGGAGTTCTCACAATGAGCCAGGATATCGAGAATCTCGTCGAGACTTCATCCACCCTCGCTTCAGTCCGTACGCAGGAAGACGGTAAGATCATCGTCTGCACAAGCCAGCGAAGCAGCGTCGATACCGCGAAGCTCTTCATCGCCGACAGGGTGGCGGCATGCTTCCGCCTTGCCGGAGCCGAGGTCGTACAGTCCGACCCTTATCCGGGATGGGCTCCGAACATGAACTCCCATATCCTCAAGGTATGCTACGAAAGCTACGTGCGTCTTTTCAAGTACCAGCCTGAAGTGAAGGCCATCCATGCCGGACTGGAGTGCGGACTCTTCCTCGAGAAGTTCCCGGATCTCGACATGATATCCTTCGGACCGACTCTCCGCGGAGTGCACGCCCCCGGAGAAAAGATGGAACTGGACTCGCTCCAGAAGTTCGTCCGCCATCTTGCCGACGTCGTGACTTCATTCAAATAGAAACCCCGGCAAACATTTACCCATATGAGAAAGATAGCTCCATCGATACTTGCGGCCGACTTCCTGAACCTCGGCCAGGATGTCGAATTCGTGAACGAGAATGCCGACATCTTCCATCTTGACGTGATGGACGGAACGTTCGTTCCCAACCTTTCGTTCGGGTTTCCGGTCATTGAGGCCATAGCCTCCAAGGCCACAAAGCCCCTGGATGTTCACCTTATGATTGTCCATCCCGAGAAATACATCGACCGCTTCGCAAAAGTCGGGGCTTCGATGATATCGTTCCACCTCGAGGCGGCGATGAGAGACGGGAGCAATCCCAATAAGATCATCGACCAGATCCATTCACATGGAGTCAAGGCCGGTTTGGCGATCAATCCCGATGTTCCCGTCGAGGAAGTCTTCCAGTACCTTGACGACGTGGACTTCGTTCTCCTTATGAGCGTGTTCGCGGGATTCGGGGGACAGAAGTTCATTCCCGACACCCTCGAAAGGGTGAAGACCGTGAAGGATGAGATTACCCGCCTGGGTCTTCCCACCCTCATCGAAGTTGACGGGGGAGTCGACTGCGAAAACTGCGACGCCCTCTCTGAAGCAGGAGTTGACCTTTTCGTTGCCGGAAGCACAGTCTTCAAGGCCGAGGACAGGGTCGCTACGGTTAAACGTCTAAGGGGAGAATAATCCTCTCCGACAAATTGTTGAAGGGTCGACACTTTGGTGTGCCGGCCCTTATTCTTTGGGACAGAATTACATCAAATCTGTCAGTATTCCAAGTTCCAATGCATCCTGGACAGTCATGAACCATTCTTTCTTCTTTTCGAGGACTTCGTTCAACTGTTCCTCCGTAACCTTTGTCTTGGATTTGATGATGTTGAAGAGGATCTCATTGATACGTGAGGTTTCCGCTACTGAATCTTCCATCTCTCGGAGTGTGCCGAAAGACAGGCCCGATACCTGGTGAATCATAAAGGTCGTATTCCGATATGCCTTACGCACCTTGACTCACAGGGCATCTTTTTTATATTCTGCCATTATTTTGCCGAAGATATCACTATTTTTGTGATCAGTTATGGCAAAGAATTATTTCAAATCCTACATTTGGCTGCTGGAAACGCTCCAGAGCCGCGGGCCTCTTACATTGGCCCAAATCAGACAGTTGTGGCGGCGGAGTTCAGTTAATGAACTCGGAAGTGACCTTCCCGCGCGTACATTCGCGAATCATATGGGAGCAATCTTTGACATCTTCGGTATCGAGATTGTCTGCGACCGCAGGGATAATACCTACAGCATCGTCAACGAAGAAGACATGGACGGAACAGGTATCCGTTCCTGGATGCTGGATGCCCTCAGCCTGAACTCTCTCCTCAACGAGAGCGCGGGGATGAAGGACAGGATCTTCTTCGAAAATGTACCCTCGAGTCATCAGTTCCTCACGACAGTCATCCAAGCTATTCGGGACAACCGGAAGCTGAAGGTGCGTTATCAAGGTTATGGCATGGAAGAGGAGCGGACCTTTGAGCTGGAGCCCTACTTCATCAGGGAATTCAAGCGCCGCTGGTACCTGTATGGCCACAAGGATTACGACAAGGACTTCAATCCGCACATGTACGCGCTGGATAGAATGTCGGATGTGGAAGTTCTACCCGATACCTTCAATCTGCCGGACGGTCTGGACGCCAAAGCTTGGTTCCGGTCACTATATGGTGTACGCAAGAACGACGACATGAAGAGGCAGCAGGTCATCCTGAAGGCCTATGGCAATCAGGTCGGCTACTTCCGCTCCCTTCCACTCCACATCAGCCAGGAAGAGATCGAGACACATCGCGACCATAGCATTTTCGCCTACAACCTCGCCCCGGACTACGACTTCAAGCAGGATATCCTCTCTTTTGGTGATACCGTCGAGGTTCTGGAGCCGTCTTCACTTAGAAAGGCCGTAGAAAACACGGTATCCGTTCTCTTTCATCGCTATAATGCACAATAAAATATGGAATACAGAATTGTTGAAATCCTTTCAAAGGGTAAGCTGAACTCACGTTATCTCGTGAAAGATACTGCGGGGCTTTTTTTCTCAATAAAGAAGCCTAATGGGACATTTCGTATCGGTGAGTGTTTCTCTACCGAGACCTCTCTCGATTCCGTTAACCAGAAATGGATTGATAGTTATAATAAAGGCCATTATCCACGCAAAGCTATGATGGAACATCTCACATGGTACAAGGAAAACGTGCTACTAGATCTGAAAAAAGGGACATACGGGAAAAGTGGAAATAAAATTTACTCACACATATTTGATGATCCTTACAAAAACTTAATAACTGATAAAGGGTATGACTGCCAGCTTAGTGAAACTATGACGTCCTTAGGAAAGCCCTTTAGAGAAGACTTCAGGCACCTAAACTCTTCACAGGCATTTGCTGTCAATTTTTTCACGCCACTCATCCATGAACGAAAACTCTGTTATTTGGATCCGTGCTTCGGAAACCCGCTTGTCCAAGACTGCTGCTTTGAATTTGTACTAGACAAAGCCGAAAAGACACAGTTTGATTTTTACTCAAACGACATTGTTCGGGGGTGTCAATGCAGTGTGGAAGTAAAGTATTCAGAAAAAAGCTTCGGAGCGACAAAGAGTGATGAGAAACATGTACAAAAAAGGGAGGAAGAGTATAAGCAGTACATGACTATCCTTTCGATAAACGAAGTGAGTGACAGTCCGTTCTATGATTATTATCAGGTTTGGAGAAACCTCCTTTATACGGTGAAGAACAAAGGTCAGCATATCTGTTTCCTTTTCCCTAAATTCCGAGGTGATCTGAAACAAACTATCGAATGTATCATAGGAAAATGTAAAGAAGAGTATCGTCCATTCTTCCATATCATCTATGCTGATGATGTGGTCAACTCGATTATTGAGAGTAATTCTCCTATGCGACCCTTCTATGAGGAGTTCAAGAAAAAGTACCTCGATATCGATGTAATACAATAATAAACAGCTTTTCATGGGATCAACTCCCACTTTGCATTCTCCGACACTATAGGTCATTTTCGTGATTTTTAGGTGTCGGAGATGTTTTTATTAGCTTCTGCCGAATTTCTGCCGAAGGTGCTGATATTTTTGCCGAAAAAAGTTAGATATGGCAGAAATAATAGATCAGATCCCCGGTTTCGAAAAAGATAGGGTTCAGCGCATTATCGCCACCGATGTCGAGAGCGAATGCTTCATCGCCGCCCAGATGGCGGACATTCTGCGCACGAAGTGGAACACATCAGTCCTATGCATATCATTGGACGGTCACAAAGACGCCATTGAATCCCTGATTCCTAAGGCGAAGGCTGTTGGCACCGTCCATGTTCTGGATCAGAAGAATCCCACTTACGAGGTGATCTACCGAAAGGCTACCGGCTTCATCAACCGCCGCTTTGTCCGCGCCCTCATCATCAGTGGAGTTGAAAGGCTCACAACAAGATTCAGCAAAGGCCGTCCGGACAAGGGACGGGAGTGGGTGACCAACAATTTGGAAAGGCTTTTCGGAGGCATTGGCGTCCCAGTCATCCTTTTGGAAGTTCACCAGGAGCAATCAGAAGGACAATGATACTGCCGTTCCGGACAGCGGTCGATGGATGGAAATTCAATCACTCCGATTCGAACGTGACCGCCTTGAACGATGGAATCAAATGAATCTTAAACCAAGTATCAGAATCACCCGGTTTTATCCGCGAACTTTCAGCCGCCCTATGCTTTACTTTTCAATCCTGCTCCTTGTCAAGTTTCTTTGGAGGTCAAGGATTATCGGTTGACGACATCAGGCTCGTAGGAGAAGATCTCGTCCTTCACGAAATCCAGGCTCTGCGGCATTATTATCTTTATGTCCGCGACCAGCCAACCTTTGGAGTTGAGAGAGATTTCTCCGACGAAAGGACATTCCTTGTTGTCGGGGTTGAGTTCCTTGAGTTCCTCGAGATCCGTCACCGGAATATGACCGAGCAGTTTGTCGTCGAAGCGGTAGACCGCGAAGTTCGTCCTTCCGAAGCTTTGTGCGTAATCCGGAGCGATGTAGCCGGTAATGCGTCCGATTTCATCAGCTGAGCAGTTGAAACGGAGGTCGCTTATCGAACTTTCCATCGTCTCGCAGGGAAGGAAATGGTCGTATTCCAGATTGTCAAGGAAAGAAAGGGGAGTGGGATCAGCGGTGATCTCTTCAAAGGAAGGTCCTTCCTCTGCATAAGGATCATCCTCGGGGGAAGAAGGAGCCGGAGGAGGAACTATCGACTGATATAGGGACTGCACAGCCGGATGGGGAAGAACGATATCGTCTTCCTTCTTAAGGTTGAATCCTTTCACCTCCGGTGAAGTGCCACTCTTCCAAGAAGTGGCCTTTTTCCAGGATTGGGCTTCATTTATAGGTGAAGCCGCCTTGGTGATGGGGGAAGATTGCTTAGGGGAAGGATTCCTTTTCGGGGCGGGAGTGTTGGATACCTTGGATTTGGATTGGGAAACTGAACCGGAAGAAGATTTTCCGCCTCGGCGGCTTCTTTTCCAGTCGACCTTTTCGTCACGGTTGTAGGAAGAGTCGTTCTCGTCGGTATTGTCCTTAAGGAGCAGGAACAGCATGAAAAGTACAGCCGCTCCTATTATTATGTAAAGAGTTGTGTTCATTGAAGTGGGGAATTTTTCAGGAACTAAAGGTAAGCAAATTTCCAAAAAATTTGAAACGTAAGAATGTGAATGAGTATATTTGCTCCCCAAAAGGAACAGGACTACGCCCATGGACCCTAAAACTGTACTGAAAAAATACTACGGATACGATTCCTTCCGTCCGCTCCAGGAGGAGATAATCACCCATATCCTCTCCGGAGGGGACTGCCTTGTCCTGATGCCGACCGGAGGAGGGAAGTCCGTGTGCTTCCAGATTCCGGCAATAATGATGGAAGGGACGGCCCTTGTCATTTCTCCGCTGATTTCTCTGATGAAGGATCAGGTGGACATCCTGAGGGGAAACGGCATCGAGGCCGCTTCACTGAATTCCTCTCTCAATGCATCGGAAGCGAGGGAGATAGTTGAAGAATGCCGGCGTGGTCACATAAAGCTTCTGTACATTTCTCCGGAAAGGCTGAACTCCACTTCCGCATGGATTAAGGAGAACATACGTGTCTCGATGGTCGTCGTGGACGAAGCCCACTGCATTTCGATGTGGGGCCATGACTTCAGACCCGAATACACCCAGCTCGGAAACCTTCACGATCTCTTCCCTGGAGTTCCTGTAGCAGCCTTCACGGCTACCGCCGACAAGGTGACGAGGGAAGACATCATGACGCATCTGGACATTCGTGGAAGGAAACTCTTCCTCGCCTCATTCGACCGTCCGAACCTCTCGCTCTCGGTAGTGTCCGGCCTGAACGAAAAAGCACGAAAAGATAGGATCGTAAGTATAGCCAGGCGTCATCCCGAAGAAAGCGGAATCATCTACTGCACAACGAGAAAGAGTACCGAAGAGGTAGCTTTGGATCTTCGTATAAGGGGCATATCCTGCGCACATTACCATGCCGGACTCTCTTCCGAAGAAAGGAAGAATATCCAGGAGGACTTCAAGATGGGAAGGATCCAGATAGTGTGCGCCACCGTAGCCTTCGGAATGGGAATCGACAAAGCTGACGTAAGGTTCGTCATCCACTACAATATGCCCCTCAGCATCGAGAGCTACTATCAGGAGATAGGACGAGGCGGAAGGGACGGAATGCCCTGCGAGACCGTGCTATTTTACAATCTCCAGGATCTTGTGACGCTCAAGCGCTTTGTCGAGGAAAGCGGACAGAAGGAAGTCGCCGCTGACAAGCTGCGCCGTATGCAGGACTTCGCCGAGTCGACTGTATGCAGAAGAAGGATACTTCTGAATTATTTCGGGGAAACGACTTCCCGGAACTGCGGAAACTGCGACGTCTGCCGCAATCCTCCGCACCGCTTCGACGGGACCGAACTTGTCCAGAAGATGCTTTCAGCCGTTATGAGAACGGGCCAGAGGGTAAGTTCCACCGGGGCGATTGATATCCTTCTCGGGGAAAAGACACCGAACATAGTGAAGTGGGGCTTCGACCAGATAAAGACCTTCGGTGTGGGAAGCGACATCCCGAGGGAAGACTGGCAGGCCTACCTTATGCAGATGGTACATCTGGGCTATGTCGAGATAGATGTTCTGAACTACCGTCACCTCCTGGTGACACCCCTAGGGAAGGAAGTCCTTTACGGAAGACAAAGCGCTGAACTCTCCGTTCCCAAGAGGAAGGAATCCCGCTCAAGAAAACATAAGGAACAGCCTTCAATTCTTTCGGTCGAAGGAGAGGACAAGATCCTTCTCAGCGCCTTGAAGGACCTCCGGAACAGGATTGCGCAAGAAGAAAAAGTACCAGCATACATCATTCTTTCCGACAAGAGTATACTTTCCATCATCGAACGCAAACCTTCAACAGAGGAGGAGTTCGGTGAATGCTTCGGAATCGGCGAAGCGAAAAGGGACCGTTACGGCGAAAGGTTCGTGCGTCTTGTGAACCTTTACTCTGACCGTCTCAAACTCGAACCGGAATATGATGACGGCGAGTGGACGTTCCTCGGTGAGCGAGTTGAAGGGACCTACACCTTCGAGAAACTTCTCAAGACTGTAAAAAAGAAACTCTACATGGGAAATGACCGTTCTTGGACACCCCAGATCGACAAGGAACTCCTGAGTCTTCATGATCAAGGCATCTCAAACGTGGAGATAGCGGCCAAGATGGGAAGAAAAACAAAACAGGTCCGGTCGAGGCTGCAGAGGCTCAAAAGATGGCACAGGGAATTGAGGCAAAGCTGTTCCCCTGATCAAATTCCGGATATGAAGAACCTGTTGGATTATTTTTCCTGATTGAAAAAGCGCAAAAAAGGGAGGCTGTCGGCCTCCCTTCAATTTTACACCTGCTATCTAGATGATATATCCTATCTCCTTGAAAGAGAACTTGTCAACTCTTCCGTCAAGGGTATCGACGACCAGCAATCCGGTGCCATCAACATCAATTATCCTTCCGCGGAAAATTTCCCCCGTACGGAGGTTACGGTAGGGATGGATTTCTTCTCTCCGGAAGAGGTCCGAAAGGTATTCTTCCTTGAGGGCCGCGTACTCCGAAAGAAGTGGAATCCTCTTTCCGAAAAGGGAGCAGAACTCTTCAAGAAGATCTTCGGTCGAGTAGCTTTCTCCGGAGAGTTTCTTCATCGAAGTGGGGTCCACAAGGGAAGGGTCGAAGGCGGTCTGGTTGACATTGATCCCAATGCCGATGATGCTTGAAGAGACTTCCTTTCCACGGAGGGAATTCTCGATCAGCATTCCGCAGATTTTTTTGTTGCCCACGTAAATGTCGTTCGGCCATTTCACCTTCGAATCTATGCCGTGGGCGGAAAGAAGATCCTTTACCGCCAGAGTCGAAATCTCACTTATCCGGAACTGGTCCAGGACCTCGACTTTCGGCACATCGTCCATTCCCGGACGGAGAAGAATGGAGAAGGTGAGATTCTCTCCCGGGAGAGCGCTCCATTTGTTTCCCCTCTGGCCTCTTCCCGCGAACTGGTTCCTGGCCGAGAGAACTGACAGATTGTCAAGTGTGTCAATCTGCCTATATATCTCATTATTAGTGGAATCTACCTTATCAAGCCACTTTATTTGAAAAGCGTATGGCATGGGCGCATTTTTTGTGTTATCTTTGCATAATTGATTACAATGGGATGGTGGGCCCATTTTCACGGCAAAAATACAACTTTTGACGCATATTGGTCCCCGGAAAACCCGATTATACAATACGCACAATCATTTTTCAACACACTTTACATTTTAGAATGAGAGTATCAGCAGTAAAAGTCATAGCCGACGCCATGCTCGAGAAGAAGGCGCAGAACGTAGTATCCCTTGACCTCCGCTCCATCGGCACGGCAATCACGGACCATTTCGTAATCTGCAACGCCGACAGCACCACCCAGGTGGCGGCGATCGCGGACAACGTCCTCGTCAAGATGGAGGAGAGGCTCGGCCTCAAGGTTCTCCGCATGCAGGGACTCGAGAACGATTTCTGGATCATCCTCGACTTCGGGGATGTCGTCGTACATATCTTCCTTACGGAATACAGGGAGTTCTACCGTCTTGAGGACCTCTGGGCAGACGCCAAGAGGAAGGTCCACGTTGACGAACCCAAGGTTGTAACCAAGGAGGGAGCTCCGAGGGTCAAACCAAAGGCTGTCGCCAAGGTAAGGGCATCCGTACGCAAGGGCAAAAAATCTCTGGAGGACTAGACGATGCCCACTCAACCCAACGGACAGGGCCAGGGACCCCAGCAGGGCCCCCAGAAGAGGGGAGGATTCCAGATAGGATTCTCCTGGCTCTACCTTCTCCTCATC
>ODAI013420033.1_pt1 | contig 10221 bp, 6 predicted proteins | sample 1539321 | NCBI WGS metagenome assembly ODAI01 (sample SAMN02144231, study PRJEB22623) | gut metagenome | biome: sheep rumen | host: Ovis aries | place: New Zealand | reverse complement strand
GGCGCTGATTTCCCGGATGAAGGGGTAGACCTTTCACACGGTATGGACAATGCCCGTCAGATTATGCCCAAAATGGGAATCGGCCTTAATCTTTGCGGTACATTCGACGATGTCCTCCCTTATGATGGCGTCTCCGGAGACCGTTCAGACCCCATTACTTTTGAGACTTTGCACAAGCAGGGCGTTACGACACAGGTAACCATGGATTCCATGTATGAGGCGGGCTTCAGGACGCTGCGTGTCCCGATAACCTGGTATGCCCATATGGACAATACCCTTGCAACGATTGACAAGGTATTCCTTGATAGGATAGAAGAAATAGTGAATTATGCCTTGAAGGCCGGTCTATACTGCATCATCAACGTCCATCATGACACGGGGACCAATGTCAATACTTGGATTTGGGCCGATATGGACAAATACAGTGATATAAGCCCTCGTTTCAAAAATATCTGGGGGCAGATAGCCCGCCGTTTCAGGGATTATGACGACAGGCTGCTTTTCGAAGGATATAATGAACTTCTGGACACACGCCAGTCCTGGGGGTATCCGAAGGTTGCAGGAGCTATCGAAGCAGCTAACCGACTGAATCAAGATTTTGTTGACGTAGTGCGTTCAACCGGTGGCCGTAACTATGCGCGAAACCTCATAGTGAGCACCTATGCGACAAGCTGTACTCCGAATGCCCTGAAGGAGTTCATTCTTCCTAAGGACAGATTGGAAGGGCGCCTTATTGCCCAGGTACACTCCTATGTTCCTTGGGAATTCTGTGGTCCGGATGTAAACGGGCTCAAAGAGCTTCCGGAGTCTTACGTCCCTGTGATAGAGAATGAATTTGTAAATATCAAGACCGGTCTTCTGGAAAAGGGCATTCCATGCATACTGGGAGAATATGGCGCATTCCCTCTTTCAACGCGCACGCAGCAACAGCTTGGGCATCATGCGGCAATTTATACGCGTGCGGCACTCAGAAACGGGGTGGTCCCTGTCTATTGGTATAATCCAATGGCATATCAGAACCGCACATCCGGCAAGTGGTCCTATCCTGAGGTGAAGGACTCCCTCATCACTGCATACAGGGATTTTTTAAGTAAATGACTATGAAAAGACAGTTCAAATACCTGCCATTTATTGTTGCCTTCGTTATGTTTTCATGTGGGGGTAATAAGGAGGATGTATCGTCCCAACACAGTTATTCAGTGACTCCGGCCTCCTACGGGAAAGTGGTTTCGCTCCTTGACGACCCGTCTGAAACTTATGCTCCAGGATGGGAGGAAGGAGAGTCTGTCTTTGCTGCGTTTGATTCCGGAACGGCAGCCAGTGCTTCTGTCAATGGTGGCAAGATAAACTTGTCAGCCCCCTCCGGAGCGGCTAAAATCAATGTTGCAAGGGCCTCCGATGTGAGTATTTCCCAAGGCATCGCCACAGTTTCTCCGGCATTTGACGGAACGGTTGCCGATGCGGCCATATCCTTTGCCAGAGCTTCTGCCGACAGCCCATCATTGACACTTGAACCTTTTGGCGCCATGATAGTCTTCTCCGTAAACAACAGGTCAATGAGTGCGCTGAGAATTCAATTTGACGAGTCTGTCTTCCCTCTGAAGTTCACATATGATTTTGGCTGGAAGAGATTGAAGGTTATGTCCAAGGCAAAAAAGATAGAGATTCCTCTTGCCGGCGCCGGAACATATCATATACCTCTTCTCCCCGATGTCCAGTTGAAGAGCTACACGGTTGAATGGGTAGATGCTCAGGGTAACGTCCTGCCATCCGTCAACGGTGCGCTTGTATGGAAGACAAAGCCCGGCCAGGCCCTCATGCTTGGGGAAATCGATGCTGATGTCCCTGTTGTCGACCCTTCCGTCCAGCCGGCCGAACCGGCCTCATCGGCAGTTAAGGCAATGGGCGTGGGCGTAAACCTTTCCGGATCATTCGACACTGTCTGGGACGAACTTCTTCCAAGTTCGGACCGTAACGACCCGTCAACTTTTGAAAGGATGAACGGAAACGGCATCACTACCCAGGCAACGCTTGATGCCATTGCGGCAGCGGGTTTCAAGTGCATACGCATTCCGGTGACGTGGTGGCCGCACATGGATAATCCGGGCTCTGAAATAGACAAGGTATGGCTTGACAGGATAGCACAGGTTGTTGATTATTCCCTGAAGGCTGGGCTTTACTGCATCATCAACCTGCATCACGATGCCGGCGGAACAAGCAATGGACAGCATCCCTGGGTTTATGCCGACAATGCCAACTATGGGACGATTTCAGCTGCTTTCCAGAGTGTCTGGAAACAAATAGCCACGCGGTTTAAGGATTATGGAGACAAACTGCTGTTTGAAGGCTACAACGAGATTCTGGACGCCCAGCAGTCTTGGTTCACGCCAAAGGATTCGAAAGGCTTCGAGACGGCCAACCGCCTGAATCAGGATTTCGTGAACGCTGTCCGAAGGACTGGAGGCCTGAACTCAACGCGAAACCTTGTAGTGAGCACATATTCATGCGGAGACCGCGATGCAAGTCTTCAAGGTTTTGTTATGCCTACCGATGTCAGAGACGGCCATCTGATCGTTCAGATTCACTCCTATTGGCCGGCCGCCTTTGTAACCGTTCAACCTGCGACGGCCGTCGCCGTTTACAACCAGGCGAGCGGACTTCCGGAGATTCAGAGTGCCATGGCAAGGGTGAAAAGTTATATTGTGAACAGGGGCTGGCCATGTATTATGGGAGAGTATGGCGCCAGTCCATTCTACTTCTCTGCGGACTATTCCCAAAGGTTGCCACGCACAGCAGCAGAAAGGGCTAAACATGCGTTGGATGCCACAAGGGAGGCCTTGAAAATAGGGATAGTTCCTATATACTGGTATATTCCGATGGAGGGAAGCGGCCGCAGTACCGGAACCTGGTCATCGCCTGAAGTTAAAGACGCCCTCATACAGGCATGGAACGACTACAAATGACAAAACCATCAGTTTATGTGATTGAAGGCGGCGGTCTAAGGATGACCGTCACGGATTATGGAGCAAGAGTCCTCTCGCTCGAGGTCCCGGACAGAAATGGCGTTACTACAGACGTTATCGTAGGATATGAGACCCTGCAGGAGTATATTGACTGTCCCGGGGAACGCTTTTTCGGCGCGGCCGTCGGGCGGCTTGCAAACCGTCTCTCTTATGCTCGCTTCACCTTGGACGGGAAGCAGTATCATACTTCCGAAAACGACAATGGAAACACTCTGCATGGCGGCTTTATCGGTATTGACCGTCAGATTTGGGATGTGGAGGCCGTCACGGGAAACTCAATTTCTTTGCGCCTTCTTGACAAGGATGGAAGCGACGGCTGGCCGGGAAATCTCGAAATTCGTTTGAAATATTCCCTTACGGATAATGCGGCCTTCAAGGTCGAGTATAAAGCAGTGACGGATGCTCCTACACTGTGCAACCTGTCCCACCACAGTTTCTTCAATCTCACCGGAGATTCCTCCAAGAGTGTCTTGGGGCATGTCCTCAGGCTTAATGCCGATGCTTATATTCCTGTGGATGAGAAGCTTATCCCTACCGGTGCAATAGCTGTCGTGGAAGGAACCCCCTTCGATTTCAGAGAGGGAAAGGCTATCGGCCTGGATATTGAGGCGGCGGGTGGCTATGATCATAACTGGTGCCTTTCCGGAGATGGTTTGCGGGAGGTGGCGTCTTTGTATGAACCTGTGAGTGGGCGCCGTATGGACATATTCACAGACCAGACAGGAATACAGTTCTACAGCGGGAATTTCTTTGACGGCAGCTATGCTGGCAAGGGTGACAAACTGATAGTTCACCATGGTGCCCTGGCTCTTGAGACTCAGGCCTGGCCCGATGCTATAAACAAACCCGGATTTCCGGACACTGTTCTCCGCCCTGGTGAGACATATACACATACGAGCTTATACTGTTTTTCGGCTGGATAACCGTACAACCTATCATTTCCTGCATAGAAAAAGAACAAAAACTTCCTTTTCTGTGCAAAAAATGATATATTTGCAGAAAAAATAGAGCTATGTATACAAGAAATCCATTACTTCAGTTTGCGGGAGTCCCGGTTCCGGGGATGGATATCTGCACATGCTTTCCTGCAAATGCGGCCCCAGAGAAGAAGCTTCAGTTACTGGAACGCAAGGGTGAAGTTATTCGACTCAGACGTGATTGTTATATTGTCAATCAGGATCTCTCCGGAAAGGAAACGAATGTAGGACTCTGTGCAAACCATATTTACGGCCCTTCTTATGTGTCATTGCAATGGGCCCTTCGAGAATATGGACTTATCCCAGAGAGGGTGCACCTTATTACATCGGCCGCGCTAAAGCGCACTCGCCTGTTCAAAACGCCGATAGGGAACTTTATGTATCTGCATGTCCCCTATGCTTATTTCCCTATAGGAGTAAATAGCATAGAGGCAAGTGGCGTGTTTTACCTTATGGCAAGCCCTGAAAAGGCGCTGTGTGACACTATTCTTTATGATAAATTTGTCCCTCGCCAGTCGGTAAAGTCATTAAGGACGTATCTCGAAGAGGATATGAGGTTTGATATGGACATGCTGCCGGAACTTAATCCGGAGATAATTGACGAATGTGCCAAAACCGGTCCCAAGTCCCAGATTTTTAGTAACCTACTTAAACTGATAAAGCAATGACGACATACGAATCGATGCTGGCAGCATATAAGCAGAATAAGCCAGAGATATCAAGTATAAATGCAGAACAGGAAGTTTGTCAGAAAATAGTCCTGGCCGGGCTTCATCGCGGGGGCTTTTTCAATCATGCGGCCTTTTATGGCGGCACCTGCCTCAGGCTTTTCCATGGGTTGCCGCGTTTCTCGGAAGACATGGATTTTTCCCTGACTGAAAAAAGAGATGATATCCATCTGGAGAATTTTTTTAATGCCATCCGGGAGGAATTTTCTTTGGTGGGATTCGAGGTTGATATTACTAAAAAGGACAAGAAGATATTCGGACGTGTAGAGTCAGCATTCTTGAAAGAGAATACTGAGGCGTATGATATCAAGTTCCAGACAAAGAAAAAGGTCAAGGTAAAGATAGAGCTTGACATCGACCCTCCGCTGGGATTTCAAACAGAGCAGAAGCTTCTCGTCCAACCATACTCGTTTATGACCCGTTGTTATGCCCTGCCGGATTTGTATGCCGGTAAAATGCATGCCCTGGTATACCGGGCTTGGCAAAGGCGTGTAAAGGGAAGGGACTGGTTTGACTTTGAATGGTATGTTCGCACTGGTGTTCCACTGGATTTCGGGCATCTTCGTCAACGGATAAAGGAGTTCAGTGGAGAGGATATTACTCTTGAATCATTTGTTGAAAAGCTGCACCGGAAACTGTCTGATACAAGCATTGACCTTGTTAAGCAGGATGTTATGCCATACGTAGATGCGAGGCAGCAAGTTGAGATAGACCGAATCTGGTCCAACGACTACTTCCTGCAGCTGGCAGATATGATGAAAATACAGAACGCAGAATGAGAAAAGTAGCTTTCATACTTGCGCTGCTGCTTCCGATGCTGGCCGCGGCGCAGCCCACGAAACTGCCCGACGGGCGGTATATGAAGATTGAAACGTGTTCGGACAACATAGTCCGCGTGCGGGTGTCTTCGAGTGCCGACTTTCCGGAGTCCCTTATGGAAAGATACGGGGTGCTCAAAAAGGATTGGAAAGGCGGTTCCGCGCTCAGGATTATCTGCGAAGGAGAGAAACTGTCGCTAAGGGCGTCCGACGGCCGTGTCATCATTGAGGAAATAAGCCTGGAAGCCCCCGGGAGCGGCCTTTGCCGCGCCCTTGCCGATACGATGAACCGCAGGTTCGGAGGCATTAAAACGCAGAGAAACAGTCCTATCATCGGCGATGATGACGGTTCCCTTTCGGAAATGGACAAGACGGAGGGCGGTGATCCTGCAAAGAGCAGCGTGGTACGGATCAAACTCATGGACGGCGAGCGCTTTTACGGCGGCGGAAGCACGTCGAGGGAGCATATCCAGCACAGGGGCGAGATTCTTAGGATGTGGGCGACTTACCAGCGTACGGAGATTCCCATGCCGTTCCTCATGAGCTCCGAGGGCTGGGGCGTTTACAGCAACAGCACCCGCAAGAGCTATTTCGATGTTGGCTGCACAGACGGCGATTATCTGAACATTTACACTGCCGACACCGACGTTGACATCTTCCTCTTCGTGGGCGGCGACATGCCGTCCGTGCTTGATGCGTACACGCTCCTTACCGGGCGCAACTACCTTCTTCCAAAGTGGGCTTATGGCCTTTGTTTCGGCCCCAACATGAGGGAGGACCAGTGGGACATCCTTGCCGATGCGATACGCTTCCGCGAGGCAGGAGTGCCCTGCGACATGTTCTGGCTGGAACCGCAGTGGATGTCGAAGCACTATGATTTCTCCACCTCCAAGAGCTGGAACTACGACAAGTTCACACCGGAATACTTCTTCAGGCAGGGCAAGTATCCGAAGATGTACTATCCGAATCTTTTCATCGGCAGGCTGAACAAGCTTGGGGCGCATCTTGGCCTGTGGCTTTGCGAGGATTTTGACCTCTCTGTGGCAGAGGAAGATGCGCTTGGCGGCAAGTCCGGGCAGGAGCATTGGATGGATCATCTGAAACCTTTCGTGGACCTTGGCGTAGAGGGATTCAAACTGGATCCGGCCCGAACGCTGGATGAGCACACTTACCGCAAATATTACAACGGCCGGGCCGACAAGGAGATGCACAACCTGAACCAGGTCCTTCTGCCCAAACAGCTGAATCTCATGTACCGGGAGCACACCGGGAAGCGCGGCTGGCAGCATTACTGCGGTGGCTGGAGCGGAACCCAGCATTGGGGCGCATCCACAAGCGGGGACAACGGAGGCGGCAAAACGGCCCTCTTCGACCAGCTCAATCTGGGTATGAGCGGCTACATGAACACATCCTGCGACGTGATGTTCGTTCCCGAGGAAGAGGAGATGCAGAGCCTTCACTTCGGCACTTTCCTTCCCTGGCTTCAGATAAACAGCTGGTGCTCGATGATGCAGCCTTTCTATTATGCATCGGCAGAGCGGGAAATATACCGGAAGTACATCCGCCTTCGTTACGACCTTCTCCCTTATATCTATTCGCTGGCGATTGAGGGCGCCTTGAGCGGAATGCCAATGGTGCGCTCCATGCCGCTGGTTTTCCCGGAAGACCGCAACGTGGACGATATGTGGACGCAATATATGTTCGGCCCTTATCTCTGCGTTGGAATTTTCACCAACGAGATTTATCTTCCGGAAGGGGAGTGGACCGATGCCTGGACCGGGGAGAGGATAGTCAGCCGTGGGGAGACGGTCCGCCGGGAGTACCCGTCAGACAGGGCGGGGCTTCTCTTTGTCCGGGAAGGGGCGATTATTCCTACGGCGCCTTCTTATGAGAACATCGGCAAGGAGCCTTATAAGGCTGTGACCGTGCACGTTTTCCCGCATGGGGACAGCAGTTATACCATGCTCGACTGCGATGCAGAGAGTTATGGCTATGAGAAGGGGCTTGTGGCGGCTACCCGCTTTGACTCTTCCGCGTCAGGCAAGAAGGTTTTCTTTACGGTGAATCCCGTTTCCGGAAGTTTTGAGAATATGCCCTCTGAACGCGACTGGACCGTGGTTTTCCATTTGGAAAGGAAGCCTTCGAAGGTGCTTCTTGGCGGTGCCAAAACCAAGGACTGGACCTGGGATGACGGCGTCCTTACGGTCAAGGCCGGGCTGTGTCCAGTTACCGAAAAGTTGGAAATAACAGTATTGTAATCATGCGAAGGATAGTTTCTTTTATTGCGGGCCTTATGGCTGTTGTGTGTGCGTCGGCGCAGAAGCAGGTGGTGATACGTTTTACTTCTGAAGACCCCGAGGCGGTGGTTGCCGCCGTTGAGGCCTTTGACAAGGCTGGCATTCTCTTTACCATGGAGAGGACTGTCCTCAGGAACGACACGCCCCAGATGAAGGAGGCGCTCACCAAGGTGCAGTGGAAGAACAATGAAATGACGCCCAAGATCGGCATTATCCCAGGCGTAGCGGTGGTTGATGCCAATCCCGGCAACATGGCCGATGTCATAGCTGCCGCCAAGGCCGAAAAATGGGTGGTGAACATCCCCAGCGAGTGGAGAAAACTGCAGGCCTCCCTGGAGCGCACATACGGCGGGCGCTGTTTCTACGTAGCCCCTTCCGGTGACGATTCTGCCGATGGCCTGTCTCCCGCTACCGCCTGGCGCACCCTTGACAAGGTGAACACTACGGTACTTGGATATGCCGATACCGTCCGTTTCCGCTGCGGCGACATCTTCCGCGGCCATTTGGAGCCTCAGTCCGGCAGGCCTTCTGAATCAGTTGTTTATGCAAACTATGGCAGTGGCGAAAAGCCTGTGCTTGAGCCGTCGTGGGATGCATCGGCCCCGGAGGACTGGGTGAAGGTGGGGAAGCGGCTTTGGAAGTGCGAGAAGCCTTCGCGCCTGGAGCTCGGCAACATCATTTTCAACCACGGAGCCAAGGGCTGCGCCAGGAAGGTGGACAAGCCGGAGCAGCTTAAAGGCAAGGACTTGAGGTTCTGCTGGGTAGAGGCCGACAAGGCTGTCTATCTCGTGAGCCGGAGGAACCCCGGGAAGCGCTTTTCGTCCATTGAACTTGCAGAAAAGCAGCATGTCATAGTGGAGGGGAACGGCCATGACATAGTTTATGACGGGCTTTCCCTTCGCTACGGCGCGGCGCACGGCATTGCGGGAGGGAATGTTTCCCGCATCGTCGTGAGAAACTGCGACATTTCCTGGATAGGAGGCAGTACACTGTATTATGACGACGAAGGCCGTGGGGTGCGTTACGGCAACGGAATTGAGTTCTGGGGAGGCGCCAGTGACATATTGGTAGAAAACTGCCGCATCTGGGAATGCTGGGACGCGGGGCTCACCAACCAGTCAAATGTGGTTGGAGCCGTGCAGAAGAATATCACCTACCGGAACAACGAAGTCTGGAACTGCGAGTACTCCTACGAATACTGGCAGCAGGGAGACGGCGCCCGCACGGAGAACATAGTATTCGAGAACAACGTGTGCCGTGATGCCGGTTACGGCTGGGGCCATAAGCAGCGCTGGAACCCCAACGCCGGTCACCTCATGTTCTATGACACCACCGCCGACACCGACGGCTTCGTCATTCGCGGAAACTCCTTCTCCAGAAGCAAAAACTGCATGATGAGGCTATTCAATGCATGGTACAAGTCAATGGTGATGGAAGACAACGTGTGGAAGACCTCGCCCTTCAGGGTGCTGCTTCGCTATCACGGACGTCCTACCCGCGACCTTGTGTACAAGTATCCCGACCACCTTGACCGCATCCATCTGGACAGCGAGGAAGAGATTCAGTCCCAGACCGTCGAAGAGCCGCTCCGTCTCCGCGGCACCCGCCGCGGCCACCGCCTCTTCCGCGCCCTCTTCCCCCGCCAGTAGCACTATACCCTATTTGTCAATTTGTTGTAAAAACACAGCGGCGGTCTTGAAAAGCTCGGGGACGTCCTGAGCAGGCTTGGCGACGAATCCTATTGAAGTCTGCAAAAAAATGTGTAATTTTGCGGGCTGTAATAAGAAAACAATTATACAAAGTATATTATGCAACAGTTCATCGACAAGTACGACTTCACCGGCAAGAAGGCCATTGTGAGAGTCGATTTCAACGTTCCCCTTAACGAAAACTTCGAAATCACGGACGACACCCGCATCGTAAGGGCCATGCCCACCCTCAAGAAGGTGCTCGCAGGCGGCGGTTCAGTCATCACCATGAGCCACCTTGGCCGTCCCAAGAAAGTGGATCCCAAGTTCTCCCTCAAGCACATCGTCGCTCACGTGAGCGAGTGCCTCGGCGTTCCCGTACAGTTCGCAGAGGACTGCCAGAAGGCCGATGAGCAGGCCGCAGCCCTCAAGCCCGGCGAGGCTCTCCTCCTCGAGAACCTCCGCTACTATGCCGAGGAAGAAGGCAAGCCCCGCGGTCTCGCAGAGGATGCCTCCGACGAAGAGAAGAAGGCCGCAAAGGCTGCCGTGAAGGCCTCCCAGAAGGAGTTCGTCAAGAAGCTCGCCTCCTATGCCGACTGCTACATCAACGACGCATTCGGCACCGCACACCGCGCACACGCCTCCACCGCCCTCATTGCCGATTACTTCCCCAACGACAAGATGTTCGGC
>ODAI011136582.1_pt1 | contig 10221 bp, 6 predicted proteins | sample 1539321 | NCBI WGS metagenome assembly ODAI01 (sample SAMN02144231, study PRJEB22623) | gut metagenome | biome: sheep rumen | host: Ovis aries | place: New Zealand | reverse complement strand
TTCACATTCAACGAGGACCGCTCGCTGGCTGTGAAATTCCAGAATGCTACGGTAATAACACAACAACCAGTCAACGCCCAATACGTGAGGGTAAGCGTCAAAGGCATCGGCAAATGTCCATCATGGCACTACGGCGTGGGCTATGACGCGTGGTTCTTTATCGACGAGGTAAAGGTGAAGTGAAATGAGGAGCTTTGGGGGCTTAGAGTCCTTAAGGACTTTAAGGACTTTAAGGACCTTAGGGACCTTAAGGAAAAAAAAAAAGAAAAGGAGCCTATTCAGCTAAATAGGCTCCTATATTATTGATACACAGCGGTCCGCGAGCATCGAGGAAACGAACACGAAGCATGCGTGCCATAACGGTGGGGAACACCAATATACGTTTGTAGCCGATGGTGGTGGTCTCTTCGCCACAATCTATGCCTGTCCAACTCTTTCCGTCAAGAGAATATTCTACTTCGAACTTCTTGACTCGCTGACCCAAAGGGATATACTCCTGAAGTACAATACGGTTGAACGACTGAGCCTTACGACAGAACTTGAACGTCAGACTGGCAGAACATACGCCGTCTGGCGTAGCCCAATAGCTGTCATAGTCGTCAGAAAGCACATTCTTAGCCTTATAAGCCGAACTACGCACATGACTGCCCTTAACCTTTGAACCAACAAGCAGATTGTGAGCATAGATGCGATCCAGCTTCTCACGGAAAGCCTTCAGATTGGCAACATCGGTTGGGTGCATCCTTCCAGTACGCGTCACGGGCACGTTGAGCAAGAAGGTGGCGTTATGTCCCACATTCTTATTGTAAAGGTCTTCGAGTTGGTCGGCTGTAAGTATGCCCTTGGCGTTGTCAGCCTCATGATAGAACCAGTTGGGACGACGTATAGACACATCACACTCTGCAGGAACCCACACATCACCATCCTCAGCACCATTCATCGAATAGCTGGCATCAAACGCAGGACGGGCATCTGCACTACGAAGCATCGACCAGCAGGTAGCACCTGCAACACCCTCCTCGCTGCCTACCCATCGACAGCCTGGACCACCATTAGAGAAGATGATAGCCTGTGGCTGTAGCTCACGCACATAGCTGAAGAGCGTCGGGAAGTCATAATAGTGCTCCTTGTCTATGCTACGCTTCTCGTCAGCGCCACCATACCATCCGTCGCCTCCGTTGGCTCCATCAAACCACACCTCGAACAGTTCACCGTAATTACTGAGTAGCTCACGCAGCTGTTTCTTATAATAGTCTACGTAGGCAGGTGTAGCATAGGTAGCCTGATGGCGATCCCACGGCGAAAGATAGATGCCGAACTTCATACCTTTCTTGCGACAAGCCTCAGCCAGTTCGCCCACGACGTCGCCCTTGCCCTGCTTATATGGGCTGTTCTTGATACTATAGTCGGTATATTCAGTAGGCCACAGACAAAAGCCGTCATGATGCTTGGCGGTGAAGATGACACCCTTCATTCCGCCTGCCTGCAAGGCATCAACCCACTGGTCGACATCACAATAGCCGAGCGTAGGATTGAACAAGTCGACAGGATAATTGCCATAACCCCACTCTACCCCATCCTCACCATAGAACGTATCGGGACCATAATGGATGAAGGCATACGTCTCCATACGTTGCCAAGCCACCTGCTCGGCGGTGGGCACAGGCAAAACGGGCTTAGGTGGGTCTACCTTGGCAAGAAGCGACACATGCGACATCATCGCGGTAACGACAAACAGGAATGATAATAGGTTGTGATTCATGATGAAAGGTCAAAGATGAAAAACTTACTTTTGAATTACATCCCAAGAAATCTTCAGAGGCTTCAACGCCTTACCGTTGACTTTCGGAATGATAGAGATATGGCGACGATAAGAGACAGGACGGAAAGCTCGATAACGAGCGTAGACCTTAGTACTCTCGCCAGGTTTCAACACGAGACGGTCGGGAAACTTCAGTATCCTATTGTTGGGACGACGCTCGAATTCGATTGTCATGGTCTCCTTGGTATCGTTGGCTACGAGCAGACGTATCGACTTCTCCTCTCCCACACGCATCAAAGGGAAAGGCAATACCCTGTGGCTCATGTAGAGTCCGCTACCATAGGCGTATGGATGGTCCTCGGTGACGGGATGTTTCATACCTACCACATTACCTTTCACCCAGATACGCGTATAGTATTTACCACCATTGAGCTTCAGTACAGCCTCTTTGGAAAACTTGCCTGGACGATGGTCGGGATCGTACGTGAGCGTCACCTTGGCGGTCTTGCCTGGACGGACGGGCTCTTTTGAATAATCAGCCGTGGTACATCCACACCAAGCGTTGACATCATCGATGCTTATCACCTCCTTGCTTCGGTTGGTGAAGACAAAGGTATGGCTCACCTTACCATCCTTCTCCTGAATGGTCCCGAAGTCATGGATACGCTTATCATACTGGAACGACTCAAGAAAAACAGATTCCTGAGCTCTGCACAAGGCAGAACTCAGGAACATTAGAAATATAGTCAATAAATGTTTGATTGACATGATTACATTTGGATTAAGCTTACTATGTAGTCAGAACTACATTAGTTAGCACACTTGTTGATGTCGTCCTTAACCCACTGGATGTAGTTGGCTGCATCAGGAGTTGGGTTCATCACACCATTCTCGCGCATATCACGTTGCGTCTGAGACCAATCCATATCGAAGCCGTTGCCTGTAGCATCCTTGAAGATGTGACCTTCGCCCTCATTGAACTTCCAATATGCCTGCAGGCCCTCGCTATTTGGATCTACGCCGCAGATACCGCCTTTGATCTCGGTAGCAGAGAGTGCACGATCCCAGATACGAATCTCGCAGAAGCGATGAGAGAAGAACTGGCTGCGTGGATAGCCACCACCCCAAGACATACCCATCTCGTAGCGCTGGAAGTTGAGTGAACCACCCTCGATAGAACCTTGGATAGAAGAATCGAGCTCACCATTGACATAGAGAGAGATATTTGTTCCGTCGGCAACAATAGACAATAGATACCACTGGTTGTTCTCAAACTGGGTGTTAGAGATGAAGCGATTGCCTGAGAGAATTACCTGCAGACGGTTTTCGGTATTAGCCTCGTTGAAACGTAATAGCAACGACTTAGACTCGTCACTCTGCTCAAGAGCCATGAAACGATGCGGACCCTGAGAGCGTGGCAGACCGGTAGGATAGATCTTCATCTCGTATGTCAGGGTAGACAACGGAATGGTCTTGTCGAAGATGAAGTTACTTGAAGCCTGATAGTTTGCGTTGATAGCGGCAAAGTTGATTACGCGCGAGATACGCAGGTAGATGGTCTTCGAACCCTTCAGCATAGGATCGCTTGACCCCTTAACATCAGTAACGGTTACGGGAATGATGTATGTACGCCCCTCTACGAAATCCTCTGTGCTGAGTACTCGTACAAGCGAACCAGAAGAGATAGCTTCGTCTGCCTTCATAGTCACTTTGCTTTCTGTCAACTCTACAGAGCCTTCTGGTACTGCGAAGTAGGTCGTACCATGAGTTGCATTATACTCTTCAACCTTGTCCAGATCGAGCGCAAGCGAGAATGTCACGTCACTCTTCACCTTGTCAGTCGACTGCACCGTAACGGTGTAGCTCGCTGGTGTGTCTTCAACCGAGAACTTCACGATTGGATTGTTCTCAGTATCTGTGATATAGAAGCCCTCATGTCCATAGTCGAATCCTCCGTCATCTCTACACGAAGAGAACATGAAGCCTCCCATCAGCAACAGTAAGACTGCGGAAATGATATTATATTTTGCTTTCATAATTTTCATTCATTAGATTGTTATTAATTTCTTAACGTACTGCGGGATTTTGTATCTGGATAGCTTCACGATACTCCTTGTATGGTATACCCGACTGTGACTTGTAGTTGTAGTCGATATAGTATGCTCCGAAGCCTCCCTTATGACCTGTAGAGGGTTCCCATGCGGCATAGTCACGTACCCTGGCACCATTGACACCGCCATCCTGAGCCTCAGCACCTGTACTCTCACAGAAGATGGTCTTCTCGTATGGACGACCGCCCGTACCAGTCTGGAAACCAATCTGCCAGGTATATGCCTGACGAACATAGTAGTCGGTATATGGCTCTGTCTCGGCTGGAGGTGCGCCATTGAACCAGTCTATGATAAACAGTTTCTCAGGCCACTTGCCATTCTCACCGAGATACTTGTCACACTCCTCGGCTACGATAGTGATGTCGCCACCCGACCAGCCTTCGTAGTCGAAGTCTACACCGTCGATACCAGCCTGTACGAGTGTGTCGACAGCCCAGCGAGCATAGTATTCGATAGAGGTACGGTCGCCACGCTCGGTCTTAATCACGATGTGGTTGCCCTCCTCGTCGTATTCATACTCAAACTCGCCCTTCTCCTCGTTCCATACACGTGCCCATATCCAGTGATTGTAATGAGCAGCATCAGCATGGAGAACAAAGCGTGTACCACGTTCCTTCTGGCTTTTCACCATATCTTCATAGGCGATAGGGTTCTCTTCGAGTGTAGGTATCCCTGTCCACAGATTGACGATGTCAATACTATCGGGCAGACCCAGTATACGCTCGCCCCAAGAAGTTGGGTTCAGCGTGTTAGTATATGAAGCATAATAAGCGTATGACACCTCATGTGGTGACTTCTTGAACGCGCGCAGATTCTCAAGATATTGAGGATCATATTTGTATTGGTGCTGTATAGTTTCCTTCTCGACATCGGTATCACAGCTGACAAATCCAGCGAGGGCAACGACGGCGAGAGCAGTAGCACTAAATATATTTCTGAATTTCATAATTCTATAGTATTTATTATTGTGTTACACATTCAAAGAATTTAGTGAGTTTTCTTGTCCCACCAAAGCTGAGTTCCGCAATTGTCTGGACCACCAAGCAATTCCACACCAGCTTCGACAGCATCTCTATTAGTATTATACTCTGTCTTTGGATAAGGCATACGGCGGATTTGCAGGTTGCTATTTACAGCATTGTTGCTGTAGTTATACTTCACTGGGAACATCTTAGGATAGCCTGTACGACGGAACTCTGACCAAGCCTCTGGAGAGTTGCCCCAGTTTGCAATCCACTTCTGTACGATGATACGCTCGAGATTGGTCTCGAAGTCATCACCATCGTTCCATGCTATGGTGATAGTACTCGGAGCAGCCGCATTATCATTACCCGCATTGTCTGTGAAAGCAGCAGGAGTAGATGTGTCATCTGTGATATAAGCATCGGCGCCATTAGCTCCAAGTTCGGTCATAGACATACGGATACCTGCCTCGTAGAAGTCCTTAGCTGTACCACCTACGTTCCAACCGCGCAGAGCAGCCTCAGCACGCAGGAAGAAAGATTCGGCAGCAGCCATATAGAGTACTGGCGTATTCTGAGAAACGTTGAGTTGGGAAATATTTTCTCCCTGGTATGGTGCTTGGTTGGCTCCATTAGAGAAGATTCCCTGACGAACGCCATGATAATTATTATCAGCAGCTGCCGGCTTGAAGAAAATCGAGATACGTGGATCGTTGTATCCGTTCAGATAAGAGTCCATAGGAGCACTCATACGAACCTCGTTCCACTCGTAAGCCTGCTGCCAGAGAGGATTGGTAATAGTAGTACCATTGGCTCCACGATATTCGCAACGACCATCGGCATCCTCAATAAATCCTACAGGGTTGGCTGCAGACTTTTCTCCCTCAGCCTGTGCCAAAGCTGGGTCAGCATAGACTACGCGGAGAGCCAGACGCAAGCGAAGGGTGTTTGCCATCTGAACCCATTTGGTAACGTCGCCACCATAGATTGGGTCATAGTCGCTAAGCAAGGTACCACCACCTTGTGCCAATGGAGTAAGCACGTCGATTGCGTTGTCGAGTTCCTCAAAGAACTTTTCATATACCTTATCCTGGGCATCATACTTCTGACCGATAGCTCCGAGTTTGTAGTCAACATAAGGGATAGGACCATAATGGTCTGTCACACGATGCATAGCAAACACCTTGACGATGTCGCCAAGTGCGGCAGCCTCTTTCTGTCCCAGTTTCTCGGCATTGGCTTTCATCTGTGCCCATGCTGGCATCACCTGAACCATACCAACCTTGAACATAGTGTTACCCCACTCGTCACCTTTACTGAAGTCGTAGGTACCATTATATCTACCCACAGCCCAGCTTGCTGTATGTCCGATATATCCAGAATAAGCATCTGCGCTAATACCAATCTGATGCTGATAGGCACCAGTAGAAGAGTAGTTATCATCCTGGTCGCCACCAATCATCATGACTGTGGTACGATTGATCATCTGCTGGAAGAACGAGCCGACAGCCTTACCGTCACGCTCCATGTCTTTGTCGGTAGCCGCATGCTTGTCGGTATTCAGTTCGTCAAAGTCGTCCGTACAAGCTGTGGTGAATCCCATAGCCAACAAACCGAACGCTACATATTTTAATATATTGCTTTTCATCTTATTGTCTCCTTTCATACTTTAGAATCTGAGTTTAAGTGAGAATCCCATTGTGCGGAGGCTTGGCTGCATGAAGTAGTCCAGTCCTTGGCCATAGGTGCCTGTATTGGCTGTTACCTCTGGGTCGAACGGAGCCTTGCAGTAGATCATCCATAAGTTGTGAGCTACGAACGAGATGTTGGCATACTTCACAATATTCTGCCACTTCTGTACAGGGATGTCATAACCAAGAGAGAATTCAGAAAGTCGCAGGTTGGTAGCACTATACACATATTGCGAACCAATGATATTGCTGGTACCAGCAACTGTCTGATAGTAGTCTTGTGCTGAGAAGCGCTGACCATTAATCATCACGCCACCAGCGTCACGAGCATCAGCCGAAGCCTTGGAAGCACCAAAAGCGTCCATGATGGCTTGTGTCTGAGATACAACGATACCACCATTGCGATAAGCAAACTGGAAGCCCATATGTATGCCATTCCAAGAAAGGTTGTTACCCCAAGAGAGGTTGTAGCGCGGAGCTGCCTGACCCGCCTTCACATAGTTGCCAGCATCAGTACGCAGAGTGTGCGACTGTGGGTCCACATAGTACTCACCATGCTCACCTACAGCAAGTTGGTTGACATATATATCTGAGAGTGTACCACCCTCTACGAGCTTTGTCTTATATCCACTTATACCACCTTTGTCGAGTTCGGTAAGAGAATACACTTCGCCGTCGATAGGATTCTTCCAGTAAGGAAGCAACTTCTTGATCTTATTTTTATTGAGAGTCCATGTGAGGTATGTTTCCCACTTTACAGGGCCGAGCATCTGATTGAAGTTAGCTGTGAGCTCAACACCCTTGTTGTCTACACGTCCACCATTAACCCATGTTGTAGTGTAACCTGAAGAAGCAGGCAGGTTGACGTTGAAGAACTGGTTGTAAGTAGAAGACTTATACAGAGTAGCGTTGATTCTCAGTTTGTTCTTCAATACTACGAGGTCGATACCTGCCTCCCAAGACTTTGTACGCTCAGCCTTCAGGTCAAGGTTAGGCATCTCTGTAGCTGTAGTTACACCAGCAGGAGAGAGTTGGTAAGTTGGAATGGTCAGACCATAACGCCATGGGTCGTTACCTACCTCTGCATAAGAAAGACGTAACTTCAAGTAGTTCAGGTAGTCGTTCTTGATAGAAGGTACAATCTCGGTGATGATACCAGAGAGACCAGCAGACCAGTAGAAGTATGACTCCTCTGCTTTTGCCAGCTTTGATGACCAGTCGTTACGTGCTGTAACATCCAGATAAACCATACTGTTATATCCGAACTGAGCACTTCCGTAGACTGCCATCTTCTTGAATGGAGCTGAACCCTGATCGTACTTTGTCTCACCTCCTGCTACAACATTACGCAGAGAGTAGATGTTTGCCATAGTAGCCAGATGGCCGTTAAAGCTTGCCCACTTCTCCTCACGCTTGTCATAGTTGGTTCCGAGAACGGCTGTCAGATTCCACAGACCATCATTCCAGTACTTGTTGATAGTAGCGAAAGCCTCAGCAAAATACTGACGATACTCGTGGTGCTCATAACCATAGTGACCGTACTTAGAAGCAAACTGCAGGTCGGTACCAGCAGCATATTTCGACTCGTTCTTCACATCGTTGTTATCATACTTCACACGACCTGTCAAAGACAACCAGTCAGTAATGTCATATTTCACAGATGCAGAGAATGTGTTGCGCATCTTATGATTGGTGAAATTATTATTCTCAGTAATCCAGTACGGGTTCTGCATAGAGAGATCCTGACGACCATATGGCCAGTATTGAACTGGGAAGTTACGGTCAGCATCATAACGCTCATAATACTGAACGGCATTCCAGTCAGCCCCTGCGGGGAAGAGATACAGAGGAACCAACGGGTTGAAGTACTGTCCCTGAGTAATCATGTTGTTCTCCTTGATACTCGACATCATATAGCTAAGGTCGAGGGTAACCTTGTCACCAAAGAGTTTGGTAGTATTACGAACAGAGAGGTTGTAACGATCGAAGTCGTTGTTATGGATAATACCGCCAGCATTTGTAGCACCTAACGACAGATAGGTCTGATTCTTGTCAGTACCTGTGGAAACAGACACAGAGTTGGTGAAGTTTGTTCCTGTACGGAAGAAATCTTCAGGATCATAGTTGCTTGGCTTTGCCAGCTTGTCACCCCAGCTGTAATAGCTACCAGTCTCGGTCTGACCGTATTTATTCTGGAACTCAGGCAACATCAGAGGCTTCGAGAACTGGAAGCTACCATTATATGTTACCGTCGTTTTGCCTACGGCACCCTTCTTTGTAGTAATCAATATGACACCATTGGCAGCATCACTACCATAAAGAGCTGCGGCAGAAGGACCTGTCAGAGCCGAGATACTTTCGATATCATCAGGATTGAGCATCGAGGTAGCATCACCAGTCTGACCGTTACCACTATAGGCAAGTGCGTCCATGTTAAGACCACTCTGTGCGTTAACCATCGGCACACCATCAATCACGTAAAGCACGTTGTTGTTGCCATCGATAGACTTCGAGCCACGCATTACCACACGCGACGAACCACCGACACCAGAAGCGTTAGCATTGATCTGGACACCAGCGACCTTACCATTCAGAGAGTTGACAAAGTTAGCATCTTGAACTGTCATAATCTCCCTATTGCCGATCTGCTGGACATTGTAAGATAGCGATTTGGCTTCCTTCTTGATACCAAGAGCAGTTACAACAACTTCGCTCAAGGCTGTGTTGTCCTCAGCCATACGTACAGTCATGCCTGCTGCTGCACGTAACTCCTTGGTCTTGAAGCCCAAATAAGAGAACTGCAGCGTTGAACCAGCTGGGGCAGCAATCTCGAAATTACCATCCAAGTCTGTAACAGTCACCACATTTGTACCCTTAACAGTCACAGTTGCTCCGATTAGGGGCTCGCCATTCTCATCGAGGACCTGGCCCTTAATCGTGTTCTCAGCAGGCTTCGACTGCAAAGCCTGCCTTGGAGACTCCAACGCTTCTACAGCAACGACTGATACCACTGGAGCCGCAAAGAACGACGCCAATACACACAATCGCAGCCAATTAGAACATTGGACTACAAATAAACGATTTTCCATTGCTTAGGTATTAAATTAATATTAGGTTTATATTTCGTGTTCTGTGAGTTCACTAACTCATATAAAGTTATTTTAAGTATTTTCCATGTAAAAATAATTTCAATTCGATTATATAACAATTACAAGCTAAAAAACTCTTAATATTTTTATATTTTTCGTTAGCAATAACCTATTTTAACTTAAAAACCCATGTTTTTTCCTACGATTTGTACGAAAAAAAGAAGGAGATTACATTGTTGTGAAGTGAACCCAGAAAGTTGGACACAACTGAAAGGTTCAAATGAAAAAAGAATTTAGTTTAGAAGAAAAGATGTCCGCAATTGGGTTTGTGTTCCAAGGCGAGTCAGCCCATTCTGTGTCCCGTAGACTCCACTTAGGCCATCATATTCTATATGAGTGGATAGAGAGTTACAAACTCCTTGGCATTGAAGGTCTTAAATTAAAGCCGAAGAAGAAAAAGAGGCTTTCATATGAAGAAAAATGCAAAATTGTTCGCGAATATCAAGAAAGTGAATTAACTTTGTTCCAGCTTTCAGCCAAATATCAATTGTCAAGCTCGATAATTGGCAATTGGGTTAAATTGGTTGAGCGAAATGGATTTGAAGC
>ODAI012054584.1_pt1 | contig 10222 bp, 9 predicted proteins | sample 1539321 | NCBI WGS metagenome assembly ODAI01 (sample SAMN02144231, study PRJEB22623) | gut metagenome | biome: sheep rumen | host: Ovis aries | place: New Zealand | reverse complement strand
TTTTTCTAACCCAATGGGTGAAAAATCGCAGGCTTTAAAAAGCCTGAATCCGTGTGGTTTTTCGCTCATTTTAAGCTATCAGCCTCACGGATTCAGGAATTCATTTACTGCACGTTTTCATTATAATGTCAAAAGAAATCATGAAGATTATGATGTAGTCGGGAGAATATTCAGATATTCAGATAACGGGGATTATCACATATATTTATGCTATACATGGTAACAAGAGGATTAAATCATGAACGAAATTATTTCCGTGACAAAAGACGGTGAAACATATGAAGCTTATGTAAAATCTTTTTCTCCGTCAGGAAAATATTTTGTAGGAAAACAAAAAGGAGACGTACTTCATTATTGTATGTACAAAGTCAGGGATAATGACGGAAATATCTGCGGAGAATTTGTTTATTCATGCATTGACCGCACCTGCTATGAGGATTTTACATCATTTACAGGGATTTCATGGTATGAGGACAGAGGCTTTGCAGAAGTCGGATTCCGTGACATGGACACTTACAGAAGTAAAGATATCCGCCTTTATATGAATAAGAAATAAAAATCTTGTGCTGTAAATACAGGGGACTTCCCCCGTTTTAAATAATATCAAATAAGGAGTGTTAAAAAATGAACAAGGTAAGAATAGGTATTGCAGGTTACGGCAACCTCGGAAAAGGTGTTGAACTCGCAATCAGACAGAATGACGACATGGAACTCGCAGGAATTTTTACAAGACGTGACCCTGCTTCTGTAAAACCTCTCACTGAGGGCGCAAAAGTATTTAAACTTGATGATGCTGAAAATATGACAGATGATATTGACGTTATGATAATCTGCGGAGGAAGTGCAACAGACCTCCCGAAACAGACTCCTGAACTTGCAAAATATTTCAACGTTATCGACAGCTTTGACACTCATGCAAGAATCCCTGAGCATTTTTCAAATGTTGACAAGGCTGCAAAGGAAAACAATCACCTTGCATTTATATCTCTCGGCTGGGACCCCGGTCTTTTCTCACTCAACAGACTTTATGCTGAATCTATCCTCCCCAACGGCAAAAGCTATACTTTCTGGGGCAAGGGTGTAAGTCAAGGTCATTCAGATGCTATCCGCCGTGTTGAGGGCGTAAAAAGAGGTATACAGTACACAGTCCCGATTGAATCCGCTATGGAGGCTGTACGCTCAGGAAGTCAGCCTGAACTCACTACCCGTCAGAAACACCTCAGAGAATGTTGGGTAGTTCCCGAAGAAGGCGCAGATTTGAAAAAAATTGAGGAAACTATCAAGACTATGAAAAATTATTTCGATGAATATGATACAACTGTTAATTTCATATCAGAAGAAGAATTTGATGCAGTTCACAATAAAATGCCTCATGGCGGTTTTGTAATGAGAAGCGGTCTGACAGGTGACGGTGAAAAAACTCACCAGATGATAGAATATTCCCTCAAACTTGAATCAAATCCCGAATTTACCGCAAGCGTTTTGATTTGTTTTGCAAGAGCATTGAACAGACTCAGAAAAGAGGGTGCAACAGGCTGTAAGACAGCATTTGACATTCCGCCCGCATATCTTTCAAAGCTTTCCGCAGAAGAACTCAGAGCATCAATGCTTTAATAATACAAAAGCCCGAAATAAAATTTCGGGCTTTGTTTTTTATACTTTTCTGTAACCGTCAGGATTATTTTTCTGCCAGTTCCACGAATCACGGCACATATCAGCGAGAGTTTTTTCAGTTTTCCAGCCGAGTATTTTCAGAGCCTTGTCAGCATTTGCATAACATTCAGGGAGGTCGCCTGCACGCCTGTCTCCGTAAACGTGATTGACTTTTACATTGTTTACTTTTTCAAAAGTTTCAACTATTTCAGTAACACTGTAAGGAGTACCCGTGCCGAGGTTGAAAATTTCAGTACCTTTATGGCTGAAAATATATTCAACAGCTTTTACATGACCCTTAGCGAGGTCAACAACGTGAATATAGTCACGGGTGCAAGTTCCGTCGGGAGTATTGTAATCCCTGCCGAATATGGTAAGTTTTTCACGTTTTCCGACAGCAACCTGCGAAACATACGGCATAAGATTATTCGGAATACCTTTGGGGTCTTCGCCTATTTTTCCTGATTCATGTGCGCCTATGGGGTTGAAATATCTGAGAAGTACGACAGAGATATTTTCGTTTGCCTTTGCGGTATCTTCGAGAATCTGTTCCATCATGACTTTAGTCCAGCCATACGGATTTGTACAAGTACCTCTTTTCATATCTTCGGTATAGGGGACAGGATTTTCTTCTCCGTAGACAGTTGCACTTGACGAGAAAATTATATTGTTTACGTTGAATTTCTCCATACATTCGAGAAGGGAAAGAGTAGTGTCAATATTATTTCTGTAATAGAGTACAGGTTTTTCGACAGATTCGCCGACAGCTTTAAGACCTGCAAAATGTATAACAGCATCAATCTGATTTTCTGTGAAAACATTTTCGAGTTTCTGTCTGTCTCTTATATCTATTTCGTAGGTCTTTATGGATTTTTCTGTAATTTCCTCAACACGCCTTACAGCTTCGGGGCAACTGTTAGAGTAGTTATCTGCGATAATAACCTCATAGCCTGAATTTAACAGTTCAACAGCGGTATGAGAACCTATATAGCCTGCTCCGCCTGCGAGCAATATTTTTTTCATTTCTTTTGACCTCCTGATTTTTTACTTTTGCCTGTTGATTCTTCATCAGAAGCAACAGGGACTTTTTGGGGGGATTCACTGTTATTTTTCAGTTTTTTGTGTCTGCTTTTAAGATACGGCATAAATATTTCACGGTATATATAGTCTGTTATAGCAGCGAGAGGTATAGCTATAAGGATACCTATAATTCCCCATATACTTCCGCCGACAAGAATGAACAGAAGTATGAGAAGTCCTGATATTCCGAGGGTATTTCCGAAAAGTTTCGGCTTTATGATATATCCGTCAACTGTCTGGAGGAGAATTATGAATATTATAAATATAAGTGCGTGTACGGGCTTTACCATGAGGAGAATAAAGCCTCCTATTACACCTCCGACTATTGGTCCGAATGTAGGGACAAGGTTTGTAACGCCTACAACAACCGAAACAAGTCCTATATACTGCATACCGAATATCAGCATGAAAATTGCATTTACAGAGCCTACAATAAGTCCGTCAATAAGTGAGAATACTACATAGCGGTTGAGTATGAAATTGCATCTGTTGAGAAAACTCATTATTGAATTGAAATGTTCTTCTGTAAGAGTAGCCTCCATGAATTGTTTTGCACCATTGCAGATTCTGTGTTTTGCGGAGAGCATATAGACAGACAAAATGAAAGAAATTACCCATGTCACAACGCTTTTTCCCGCACTTGTGGATATATCAATTATTTTTGAGGAGTTGTCCTTTATATAGTTTACAACAGTATTGATTATATTTTCCGATGAAACAACGAGATGTTCAAACTTTTCATAATTTTTGATACTTGTATGCAGGAAAGTCTGCAAAGCCTTTGCATATGAGTCGATATTTCCGACAAAGGTCACAACGCTTTCAAAAAGCTGAGGTATGAGCATACTCATAATAACAGCCACAAACAGCACAACCGTTACAACAGAACATACTATTGACAGAGTCCATCTTGCAGACTCAGAATTTACTTTTTTGAAAACTTTCCGCTGATAAACTTCTGCCAGCGGATTCATAAGGTAAGCTATTACGATACCGCCTATAACGGTTGAGAAATAGCCTATAAAACCCATGATTGTCTCCCATACGAGGTTAATGTTTGATAATATCAGGTAAAACGCAACTGTTATACAGCCTGCAAGTGCATTTGCAAACCAGCGTTTTTTAATAAGGTCTTTAATATTTTTCAATCTTTATACCTCTTTTCAAAACTGATTATTTGAGTACAGATTCATGCAAAGTAAAATGTTTTGGAATACCGTTTTCTGTTATAAGGTGGATATCGCCCTGAATGAGCGGAAGGAAATATCCGAGAGCTGATTCTCTTATATTATTTCCTGCGGAATTGATATATTCTGACGGAAGGAATTTTTCTTTATTTGCGATTTCGTCCGCATCAGCAGTTTCTATAACAACGGTATACGGTGCATCTTCAATTCTTCTGAAAACCATAACCTTGCCTGTACCGCCTTCAATAGCGAATCTCAGACCAGCCGAGCCGATAGCCTCAGCCTCATCAATATCATTTTTCGAGCATATATGCGAAGAACATCTCTGCATGACATTGAGTTCTATTGAGCGTACTTTACAGCCGATTTCGTTTCTCACAACAGATTCAAGATATTTTCCTATGCCTGAAAGATATTTATGACCGAAATTATCCACAAGTCCCGACTGAACGCCCTCAGGCACTTCAATTCCCTCTGATACGGCAACGATTACAGCCTTATGCTTTGACATCTGCTGTCTTACGTCTGCTATGAATTTTTCTATTGAAAAATCTGTTTCGGGAACATATACAAGGTGCGGAGCTGTCTCGCCCATAGCATGAAGAACTGCGCTTGATGCAGTGAGCCAGCCGGCATGACGACCCATTATTTCAACGATTGTCACGGAGGGTATACTGTAAACGATACTGTCACGGGTAATTTCATGCATAGTAGCAGCGACATATTTTGCAGCCGAACCAAATCCGGGAGTATGGTCTGTAACACACAAATCATTGTCAATAGTTTTGGGTATGCCTACTATTTTGACATCGAGGTCGATAGTGGCGAAATATTCTGAAAGTTTTTTGACAGTATCCATTGAATCGTTACCGCCTATGTAGAGGAATGCACCGATATTTCTTTGACGGAGAGTATCAGCGATTTTTTTATAGACTTCTTCATCTTCACGCCAGTCGGGGAGTTTGTAACGGCATGAACCGAGAACTGTCGAGGGCGTTTGTCTGAGCAAATCCATGTCTTTATTTGTGAGAATCATAGTTTTAAGGTCAACAAGATGATTTTCAATAATGCCCTCTATACCGTTTATTGAGCCGAAAATTGCATCTACTGCGGGAACTTTGAGTGATTCTCTGAAAACTCCCACAAGTGAAGCATTTATGGCGCAGGTAGGGCCTCCTGACTGAGCAACTGCGATATTGAACATATTTTTTTACCTCTCATATCTGTCTTATATACGGCTTAAAACCGTAATACAATTATATCACATAATATACATTAAATCAAGAGAAAAACGATAATTACGCATATTTATCACAATAATTACACAAAAATTCAGCATACATTTTGTATTGCTATTGAAATCCGCATGAATATCTGCTATAATATAAGTATATTTTTTAAAAGGAATGATGTTATGGATATTAAAGAAACCGTTATAAGTCTTTCACATCTTAAAGGTGCATCGGGATATGAAATTTCCGCAGCGGAAAAGGTTCACGAAATGTTTTCCAAATACTGCCCTAAATATGAAATAGTCGGTCAGGACAACTATGTTGAATATTTCGGAGAATATGACGAAAATCTCCCCTTGCTTGTCCTTGATGCCCATATAGATCAGGTCGGAATGATTGTAACATATGTAACAGACGACGGATTTGTAAAGGTATCGAATATAGGCGGACTTGACAGGAGACTTCTCCCTGCACAGCCCGTAGTTATCCACGGAAAAAAAGATATCAAAGGCGTTATATGTTCAGTGCCGCCTCACCTCACAAGCGGAGGAACAGAAGTTCTTTCATGGGAAGATGTTTCCATAGATACAGGCATGACAAAAGATGAACTTGAAAAATATATCTCACTCGGTGACAGCGTTACCTATGATGTGAAATGCCGTGAACTTCTCGGAAACCGCCTTACAGGTGCATCTCTTGACGACAGGTGCGGAATTGCATCAATACTGCTTGCATTTGATATGCTTAAAGGCAAAAAATTAAAGTACAATGTCGCAGCCGTACTTGCAACTCAGGAGGAACTCGGTGAACGTGGTGCTAAAATATGCGCCTATGCCGTAAATCCCGATATTGCAATCGCTGTTGATGTAAGCTTTGCTTATGCCATAGGCGAGGACGAAAGAAAATGCGGAAAACTCGGACATGGTGCTATGATAGGCATATCCCCTTCACTTTCAAGGGAAATTTCCGACAATCTCATAAATACCGCAAAGAAAAATAATATTCCATATCAGATTGAAGTTATGGAGGGACTTACTTCAACTAATGCGGACAGATATTCTGTAAGCCGTGGCGGAGTGAAAACCTGCACTGTATCAATTCCGCTGAGAAATATGCACACTCCTGTTGAAGTAATTGATTTGAAAGATATCGAACTCACAGCAGAACTTCTTGCGGATTTCATAAAGGAGGACTAATATGAAAGAACTTCTCAGAGAATTATGCCTTATAAACGGTGTATCAGGCGATGAAAACGCTGTCCGTGAGGTTATAATAAATAAAATAAAGGACGTTTGTGACGATTATCAGATTGATAACCTCGGAAGCCTTATATGTTTCAAAAAAGGCAGAAAATCAGGTAAAAAACTCATGATATGCGCCCATATGGACGAAGTAGGATTTATTGTAAAATATATAAACAGTGACGGTACGCTCTCTTTCGGTGAAGTGGGCGGTATAGACCCCGCTGTCGTAATCGGCAGACAGGTAAAAGTCGGTAAAAATATAAACGGCATTGTAGGTTCAACTGCTGTGCATAACTTATCAAAAGAACAGCGTGAAAAATCTCCCCGAATGGACTGCCTTTATATTGATATCGGTGCGGAAAATAAAGCTGATGCAGAAAAATATGTAAGTCTCGGTGACTGCGCTTATTTTGAAAGCGAATTTGTTGAACTCGGTGAAAGACGCATTAAATCAAAGGCAATTGATGACCGTGCAGGCTGTGCATTGATGATAAAATTAATGCATGAGGAACTTGAATATGATACATATTTCGTATTCAACGTGCAGGAGGAAATAGGTTTAAGAGGCTCGACAGCATCAGCATTTACAGTCAATCCCGATTTTGCAATAGTCCTCGAAGCTACTACCGCATCGGATATTGAAGGCGTTTCAGGTGCGAAAAAAGTCTGCCGGCTCGGAAAAGGTGCAGTTGTAGGATTCATGGACCGAAGCACAATGTATGACAAGGGTCTTTATAAGCTTGCCTTTGATATTTCCGAAGAAAATAATATTCCCTGCCAGACTAAAACTATGGTTGCAGGCGGAAACGACAGCGGTGCAATTCATATAAGCCGTGGCGGAGTGCGTACAATTGCCGTTTCAGTACCGTGCAGATATTTACATTCACCGTCAAGCGTCATTGAAATGAATGACCTTGAAAGCTGTTATAAACTTGTCAGAATCATGGCGGAGAGGATACATGAATTATGATAAGGCTCATAAAAAGTGAGAGCGAACTCGACAGACAGCTTTTGCTTAAAACTCTTTCAGGCAGAAAAATGCTTGCCTATATGAAAGCCTATGGAGCAGGCTATGATTTCTGCCGTTTTTATAAAATAACCGATGTTTCGGGTACGGGCTATATGTTCATAATCAATTCAACGCTTATAATCTGCGCTGATGATATGCTCGAAGCTACTGAGGAAATCCGGATATTCATAAAAATGAACCTCCCTTTCCGCATAGAGGGAAATCAGAAAATATTAAAGGGTATAAAAATACCTGAACATTATCAGGTATTGAACAGAACTGTTTTTGAACTTATCCCAGATGAAAACAGCTATAAATTCGCTGAGGAATATGTTGATTTTAACCCGAATCTGCCCGATGTTTACAAGATACTGAGTGAGGGATTCCCGAATATTGCAGATTTTTCATTGTGGTATACGGATACCTCCCACAGGTGCAGACACGGTATAAGCCGTGTGTTCACTTACAGAAACAGTACGACTGCATCTGTTGTGTTTGACATAGAAAATGAAGTATTAATCGGACAGGTCGCTACAAAGGTAAGCGCAAGAGGAAGCGGTTATGCAAGGGAATTTCTCAAATGGCTTGCATTATTCCTGAATACCCTCGGAAAAAGAGCGTTTCTGCTTGCCCTTGATGTGCGTGTGAGCTTTTATCGTGAAATAGGATTCAGAGAGATAGAAAAGGAAATCGTCCTTGAACGTACTGACGTTGAAAAGGACAGCCTGACGAAAGGAAAACTTGCTGATGAACAGTAAAATTTATGATATTTATAATTTTGATGAAAATTTGAAAAATCTTGCCGAAACTGCTGAAAATAACTGCCGTGATGCTTTCCGCAGGATTGAGGAAAATGCTGAATACTGCGGTGCAAAGGTTTTAAAAGCCTTTTCCGACAACAGAATAAGCGAACCGTGTTTCTACGGCTCAACAGGCTATGGATACGGCGATATAGGCAGAGAGGCTATTGATAAAGTTTTCGCACAGGTTCTCGGAACGGAAGATGCACTTGTGAGATTCAATTTTGTTTCAGGAACTCATGCACTTTCAACTGCGCTTTTCGGGGTACTCCGCACAGGCGACAAAATAGTATCAATTACAGGAAAACCCTATGACACTCTTGAAGAAGTCATCGGAATCGCAGGCGAAAAGGGTAACGGTTCACTTATGGATTATGGAGTTGAATACGGTCAGGTAGATTTGAAATCAGACGGTACTCCCGATTATGAAGAAATTTCCGAAAAGGTCAGAGGCGCAAAAGTTGCATATATACAGCGTTCAAGAGGATATTCCCTCAGAGCGGCTTTCACTGTTTCGGATATAGAAAAAATGATAAATGCCGTAAGAAAAACTAATCCCGATGCAATCGTAATGGTAGACAACTGCTATGGCGAATTTGTCGAGGACAGAGAACCCTCTCAGGTCGGCGCAGATATAATTATCGGTTCACTGATTAAAAATGCAGGCGGCGGAATTGCCCGTACAGGCGGATATATTGCAGGAAGAAAAGACCTTGTTGAACTGTGTTCATATCGACTTACCTGCGTGGGAATGGGAAAAGAAGTAGGCTGTACTCTCGGTGTAAACCGTGAAATTCTGCTCGGACTTTTCTTTGCCCCTGATGTAGTAGCCGCAGCCTTGAAAACTTCCGCATTTGCCAGCGAACTTTTCACGCTCCTCGGATATGAATGTTCTCCCAGAAAAGATGACCCACGTGGCGATATAATAACCGCTGTAAAGCTTGGTGATGAGGAACATCTTACAGCTTTCTGCCGTGGAATACAAAAGGGCGCACCGATAGATTCCTTCATAACTCCCGAACCGTGGGATATGCCGGGATATACGGATAAAGTAATCATGGCGGCAGGAGCATTTACAATGGGCGCATCAATAGAACTTTCTGCAGATGCTCCAATAAGAGAGCCTTTTGCCGTATGGATGCAGGGCGGAATAACTTATACAAGCGGAAAACTTGGCGTAATGCTTGCGGCACAGGAAATGCTCAAAGGCTGATTAATAATTCATAATTAAAAAATCTCCCGTTGGTTAGCACAACGGGAGATATATTTTATTGCTGTTCTCTATTTAAAATCGTCAAATTTGCGCTTTTAATGCCTTGACCTTTCGTTCACTCCGCTGATGCTGCGTTCACTCTCAGGTCAAGAGCGCAAATTTTCCTCTTGAAATCATCAAATTTGCGCTTTTAATGCCTTGACCTTTCGTTTACTCCGCTGACGCTGCGTTCACTCTCAGGTCAAGAGCGCAAATTTTCCTCTTGAAATCATTAATTATTTAATCAAACACAGCCCTGAGCCTTCATAGCTTCTGCAACCTTGAGGAAGCCTGCGATGTTAGCACCAGCCATGTAGTTGCCTTCCATGCCGTATTCTTTGGCAGCAGTTTCGCAAGCCTTGAATATGGACTTCATGATGCCGTGGAGCTTTTCGTCAACTTCTTCAAATGTCCATGAAAGTCTTTCACTGTTCTGGCTCATTTCAAGACCTGATGTTGCTACACCACCTGCATTAGAAGCTTTCCCTGGAGCATAAAGGATTTTTGCAGCGAGGAATGTGTTAACAGCTTCGATTGTAGAAGGCATGTTAGCTCCTTCAGCAACAAGTTTACATCCGTTAGCAACCAAAGTCTTAGCAGCTTCACCGTCAAGTTCATTCTGTGTAGCACAAGGGAATGCACAGTCAACTTTTACTCCCCATGGCTTTTCGTTCTCAAAATATTTTGCACTTGGGAACTGTTTAACATATTCAGAAATTCTTCCTCGTTTTACGCCTTTAAGTTCTTTTACCCAATCCAATTTTT
>ODAI013043173.1_pt1 | contig 10223 bp, 9 predicted proteins | sample 1539321 | NCBI WGS metagenome assembly ODAI01 (sample SAMN02144231, study PRJEB22623) | gut metagenome | biome: sheep rumen | host: Ovis aries | place: New Zealand | reverse complement strand
TCACACCCGAAGGTCGCCCCTCACGCATGCCTGCCTAGGCTACTGCTGACGGAACAGCAGATTCAGACACCTCCTCCGAGGGCTGAATAATTGCTTTTGCGACTTCTGGTCGCACATTTGACGACAAATATACAAAAAAGAATCATTATCGATGCAGAAATTCACGACTAACGCCCCATGACCCTTTTTCTCTATTGCTCATCGGGATATTGCCCCCCCTGCCCTCTTTCGGGGGGAGGCGACCTTGGTCAAAAGATTTGTATTTTCAGGCCGAGGGAGAGGCCGAGGATTTCTTTCGGGGCAACCTCTTTATTGGAAACGAAGTCAATCAGGTAGAGGTCACAACTGCCAATCTCATAGAAAACGGTGAGAGACTTCACCCATTTCTTCTTGTTCTCCGGGATGTAGACGGTGAAGCGCTCACCCAAGCTGACATTCAATCGAAGTCTGGTCGAGAACCAATAATAGTTGTTGGGGTACCTGCTGGGCTGATGGCTCCAGAACTCATCGCCGAAGATCGTGTTGACATAAAAGCTGCACGAAAGCGGCTCAAAGGTGAATCGTGGACGGATAGCCTTCCGCCAGGGAATGAAGTTCTCCTTCAGCGTGAGTGTGGCTTTCACCGATTTGGAATGATACTTCGGCACAAAACCGACAAGGAAATGCGTTTCCCACTGGTCGTGCTTGCCATAATTCCATCCGATGCCTGCGGAGAGCACACCCATATTGCCCGCATTCTGCACGACCAGCTGTGAGGGAATCAGGGAATTCCAGAACCGCTGGTACTTCTCGACCTTCATCCTGTAGCTGTCGATGGACACAGAGATGCTGTCATCGGCATGCACCTGCAGCGAAAAGCAAGTCACCACGGCGAGGGCGGCCCTAATAATACACGATCTCATAGTCATAGCCTGACGGGGTGATGGTAAACAGCAGGTAATTCCTGTGGTTGGCGCTGTCGCTGCAATAATAGATGATGCCGTCGCCATAGAGGTCCTTGGCCTCGTTGCGATGCACATGTCCGGCGGTGCAGAAGAGCAGTCCCCGGAAAAGATAGGTGTAATGCTGAAAAGCCAGCACGACATTGTTGTTGAACTGCTCGTTGTAAGGAGGAGCGTGCATGCAGATGACCGTTCTGTCGTATAGGGTGGTATCGGTCTTAGACTCCCGGAGCATGAAATCGAAATCGGGTATCGGTTCGCTGTAGTCATACTCCAGGGCATTGGTATTGAGACAAAGGAAGAGGATGCGGTCGACGATGAAGGAGAAATTGGCAGGTCCATACATTTTGCCGAAGACATCGGGACCCGTCCCCAGGCAGTCGTGATTGCCGATCAGCGCCACGTAAGGCACATGGAGCCTGCCCAGGATGCTGCGCTGACGGACAAACTCCTGCGTAGCCCCGTAGTTGGAGAGGTCGCCTCCATGGATGACGAAGTCGGCCTTGCCCCTTCTGTTGATGTCACTCACCATGTCGGCCGTCTCGTCATACCATCCCTGTGTGTCGCCGGTCACCACGAACCTCAATGTGTCCTTGCCATCGCACAACTGAGCCATCTTGGCGGCATTGGCGGCATTGAGATGATAAGGACCCTGAAATCCGACATCATAGGGGTGCGTGTCGAAAACCTCATGGCAAGCCGTCAGCGTCATGACCATGACCAGGAGCATGACTTGAACGGCGGAAGTCGTCCGCCATCCGGAGAGAGAGAGGCAAAAGCCATGTTTACTGACACCAATCATCGTATTCACCCGACAAAGATACAAAAAAAACGATTGATTCCGCCACAACACATCTCCAAAGACTGGAATTGCCCCAAATATCACACCACATCCATCAAAAATCGGGGAAATCACCCAAGGTGGTCTCCCCGATTCTTTTAAGGTCAGGCCGCAAGGGCCTCATGTGGTTTTACTCAAACACATAGTGACTGCCATCGACGGTGAAAGCGAAGTTGAGGTCATCGACCACAACCTGGCTGACGCCAAGGTAGTACTGATAATAAGTGATGCCGTCGGTGCCCTGCATATTCCGTAGCGTTTAGTAATCGGCACGCACCAGGACATATTCCGTAGCGTTGTCGGCAGAGCGGAGCACGATGACAAAGTTGTTCCAGTTGCCAGCCAGATTACTGTAATGTGCTGCTACCCTCACTCATGTATGTACGACTTTGTGGTCATATCATAATAAAGCGCCTCCAATTCAGGCAAAGTGAGTTTTTGCAGATTGTGCTCAATTGTACGAATCAGTTCCTCACGACGGTTTTCGTCGGAAAAAGATGTGTGCCCGAAAGTAGTCATTAAGTGATTTGCTTTATTCAATAGTTTTAGGTCGCAAAAGTAGGGAAAAAATGCCAATAAAAGAAAAAAAAGTCCTATTTTTGCCAAAAAAACACGACCATCCATGCCAAAAGAAAGAAACAAGGCTGATATTTACCGTGAAAAAGCCTATCAGGGCGACACCCGTGCGATGAACAACCTTGGTGTGTGCTATGAGCGAGGCAGCGGTGTGCAGATGAATCTGGAGATGGCATTCGACTGGTATATGAAAGCCGCCCTGCTCGATGATGTTTATGGCTGTTTCAATGTCGGCGAGTGCTATTACCACGGCAAGGGCGTGACGCAAGACCACCGCCAGGCCTTCGAATGGTATAAGCGTGCCGCCGATAAAGGCGACATGCAGTCGCAGGTGAATGTGGCCAACGCCTATTATCTGGGCCATGGTGTCGAGACCAATCATGAGAAAGCATTTCTATGGTATCGCGAGGCCGCCTTCCAGGGGCATATCCAAAGCCAGAAGAACTGCGGTGCGGCATACTGGAACGGTGACGGTGTGGAGAAGAACCTGGAGGAATGCGCCTTCTGGTATGAGTTGGCGGCCCAGGGAGGCGATGCCCAGGCCCAGTTTGCCATCGGTTGGTTTCACATGACCGGCAATGGTGTCGCCGTGGACGAGAAAGTCGGGCTGAAGTGGATTCACAAGTCCACATTCCAAGGCTACCAGCCCGCCATCGACTACTGCAAGGAGCACGGCTATCCGTGGTATTGACGGCAGTCAGGCCAGGATACTGCCTTGGGGTGAGTGCCTACTGGCCTTACAGGCCGTTCATTCATTTGCGATATTTCAATAATTCATTATTCACTATTCATTCAATTATTCAATGTTATTGCTTATGAAACGCATGTTTCTCTTGTTGGCCATGCTGCCCGCCGTGGTAGCGATGGCCCAGACAGCCCGCACGTTCAAAATCGACCTCACCGATGAGTCGCATGTCGTGGTCTTCCTGCCCGAGAAGCCGTCGGGCAAGGCCATCGTCGGCGTGCCCGGCGGAGGTTACTCCATGCTGTCGAACACCCATGAGGGCACCCAGTGGTCGGAGTGGCTCAACGACCGTGGCATCGCCTATTTCGTAGTGAACTACCGTCTGCCGAAAGGTGACCGCACCCGTCCGATCGGCGATGTGGAGAAGACCTTCCGCATCGTGCGCGATTCCGCTGCGGTATGGCAGATCAATCCCCACGACGTGGGCATCATGGGATTCTCGGCCGGCGGCCATCTCTCGTCGGTCATCTCCACCCTCTCGCCCGAGGATGTCCGTCCTGATTTCTCCATCCTTTTCTATCCCGTCATCTCGATGGACGAGAACGTGTCGCACAAATACTCCTGCCTCAACTTCCTGAGTGCGGAGGGACAGAAAGACCCCGAACTCGTGCGCCAGTACTCCACGCAGAATGCCGTGAAGCCCCAGCAGACGCCACCGGCCATCATCATCACGGCCAACGACGACAAGTTGGTGCCCCCCGTGACCAACGGCGTGGCCTATTATTGCGCCATGCAACAGGCCGGCAACGAGTGCGCCATGTATATCTACCCCACCGGCGGACATGGCTTCGGCATCGGCCCATGGTTCAAATACCACGACCAGATGCTCACCGACCTCGGCAACTGGCTCAACAACCACCCGGCCCAGCCCTGAACCGCTATATCCAACGAGAGGGGGGATGCGAAACTGCATCCCCCCTCTCTCGTTATCAGCCGGCACGAAAAAAGCCCTGCCGGTGCGGCAAACCATTTTTTGTGCGGCCAAAAGGTCAGTCGGCGTAATAGGCAGCCCACTCGACGAGGTCCTGCCTCACGTAGCCCACCTTTCCTTTGATGCGGATCTTGTACCAGCCTTTGGTCTTGCCCAGACAATCGAAAGCGAAGTCGGGATAATCCTTCATGCTGTCCTCCTCAGTGATCTGAGCCACCACAGCGGTTTTTGTCGAAGGACCCTTGCGCACGTTAATGTTGCCCTTGATACCTTCCCCTCTGACGACAAAGCCTTTTCCCTTCTCTGGGGTCCAGACCTCCACACGGTAGCCCTCTTTCTTAGATACTTCCTCCTCCCAGTCGACGGGATTAGCCACATAGGTCGTAGCGGTCTCGCGCACAAACCGCCCCACGAGCGACCCATCCTTTGACACCACCACTTTCATACGGTTCTCCATCTGAGCATGCGCAGTGACAACCCCCAGCATGACGAAAACCAACAAATACATTGCTCTTTTCATAATCATCTAGTCGTTTGGTTATTCATAGAGTTGATAGAATCCACCCATGCTGTTCTTCTGCATCTTCTTGCCTCTCTGACGCATGAGGATGTAGTTGACCTGCTCATCCGTTTCCATGTGGGAGCAGAAGATATCAATGCCATCCTTGCCTTTGACCATGGCGAGAATCGCAGGCTCATTATACTCCTCCGGGTCGTAGTTAGACCAGTAGACCTCGCCGTCGACCACTTCACAGGTGTCGGTGAAGACAGCCACCTCGCCCGCTTTCTCGAGCACCCACGCAGCCACGCCATACTGGTCGTTGGGCTGAGTGGTCATAACCCCGAAATGGTATTCGTCGCCGGCGACATAGCTGATGCGGTTTTTCAGCACCTTGGCACCCACGACCTTCTCCACAGCCGCTACCGTGGCCGCATCAAACTGCGGTCCGTCGGGATCCTCAGTGGTGGTAGGAGACCCCTCCAGCACACTCCGGTTCTTCATATAGTCGGCGGAGACGATGACACCATCTATATAATCCATGGTCAACAGCTCACCCTCGGCAGTCATGTCGCCATGCGACTGCAGATACTGGTCCATGGCCTTGGCATCGGCAAACCGGAAGAGTTGTCCCTTCATCTTGTCCTTCGACTGGTAGAGATACTGATTGAGATAGCTGTCGTCGTGCTCCAAACCCTTGTTTTTTTCCTCCTGGTAGGAGATGTCGAGGCAGGTGCCATTGATGATGAACTTCGTGTATTTCTCCGGCGACTCCCTGAGCGCCTTGCCCTCCGCTATCAAGTCACCTTCGTTGAAAGGAGCGAAGAGCGGCAGTCCCTTGACATAGACCGCCAGCACGGGAGGTACGTCAGCGACCTGCTGGGCGACATTCGTCTGATCTGCGCCGGAACCGTCGGTGTTATTACCTGCATTAGGGGTTTTGCTGCCACAAGCCAGCAGTACAACAGCCACTGCGACGATGGTCATGGGGAAAAAGTGTTTTTTCATTTTTCAAAAAGATTAGCATTCGACATTCTGTAGTCCTACACCAAGGCGCAGGCCATTCTCACTGACAAAGATACAATATTTTGCGCAAAAAATCCTTGTTTTGTGAGAAAAATCGTATATTTGCCCTGCAAACGGCCTCGGAAACGGTTTTCCCTGGCAGTTTACAGTTTTAGAATGAAGAACCAACAACGATAAAGACCATGAAAAAGAACATTTACTGGATGATAGCCGCCATCCTGACCAGCGGCACCATCATGATGTCGACCTCCTGTGGAGGCAACAATGAGAAGAAGGCGCAAGCAGAAGCCGAGGCTACGGTGGACACCGTGGCTGTGGAAGTGAAGCGTGACACCTTCCCCGCCGACAAATGGATGGAAGAGAACAAACAAAAAGAGGGTGTGGTGGAGAAAGACGGCATCCAATACCGGATTCTCAAGGAGGGAACGGGAAAGATCCCCAACAAACGGATGCGCGTGAGGATGAACTTCGACTTGCGGCTGACTAACGGCAAAGTGGTGGAGTCGCATCAAGGCAAGGACGTGATGGAACTGCCCATCTCACGGCTCATCCCCGGTCTGCAGAATGCGCTCCGCCTGATGCCGGAGGGGTCGACCTGGGAGGTTTATGTGCCCTGGGATTTAGGATATGGTGAGGAAGGAGCGAAGAACATACCGCCTCATTCGGCCCTGATATTCAAAGTGCATCTGATCGAGATTGTGAAATAAAGAGACGCCCCAATGTGACGTCTCTACTTTGAGGGGATGTTTTTTTTAGGATGCCAAGCGGCATATCCGCCTGAATAAAATAGAGACGCCCCAATGTGACGTCTCTACTTTGAGGGGATGGAGTTATTTCGAGGGAGTCAACAGCTTGTTTTTCTCGATGGTCCAGCCTTGACGCTTGGAGAGGCCGCAATCATCGCCCACGAACATGCGGGCGGCCTTCACATCATTCTTGAGTTGCCAGTCGAGCCATGCCAATGCCACGACCGAGAACTCACCGCCATGCGGCTGGGCGTAGGTGCCGCCATGCCCCACGGGATAATTGACGGCACAAGCCGGCACATGGTCGATACGGTGGAAATCATCCATCCCATTCCCATAGGCGATGTCTTTCTCACCCCCCAGGATATAGATGACCGGTGTATGGATCTCCTTGAGTTTGGATTTGGGCGGCATCGGCATTCCCCCCACAGCGCTGCTTGCGTTCTGCTCATTGAAGAGTCCGCTGTTGCACACCATGAGGGTTTTGACGCGCGGGTCGGCGCAATTGAAGAGTGTCTGCAAACCGCCGCACGACATGCCCGCCAAGGCGATGCTCTTCGTGTCCACTTTCTGGTAATAAGGAGATTTCTTATCGCTGTTTTGAGCGATGATCCAGTCGATTGACTCGATCTGCTGCTCGGTGGTCGACATCGGACCGACATAACGCTTGTCGCCATCGGGCATATAGCCCGTGGCCAGCACGATATAGCCGTGCGAAGCGATCTCGTTGAGGAACTTGTAATGCTCAAAGGGCGAGTTGGCACACGCTCCGTTGCCCCATACGAGCACCGGCAGCGGTTTGCCTTTGGAGAACGCCTTGAGGTTTTGCGGCACGAAGACGGTGTGCGCTTTCAGCGTCGGTTCCACCCTCATCACCGCCTTGTAAGGACCTGTTCCTCCCTCTTCGACGACCACCTGCTGCGGTTTCCGGGCACGCTCGGTCTCGTCGCGTAGGAAGCGGTAGTAGCGGTCGACGAAATTGATCTGCTCTCTGTTGGGCACCATCACGAGCGAAGCACCATTGCGGAACTGCATGGTCGTCGCTTTGTCCTTGTCGAAGGCCGGCCAGTAGGGCAATCCCTTCCCATTGGGATTTCCCGTCTTGGCGAAGTTGACCCAATACTGCTGGATCATCTCCGACACGGCCGCCTCAGTCGGGTATTTCCCCGGTTGTGAGATGAAGAAGTTGTTGAGATAAAGGATGTCATCGGCGTGCGCCACCCCATGCCGTTTCTTGTTGCCGGCGAAGCTCATTTCCGACGGCTGGTCGAGGTATGCGGCATAGGCCGGGCTCTTGCCAGTCATCGACTGCAGGCTCACCCATGCGAACGACGGCCATGCGAATCCCATGTCGCGGAAGGCATCACAATTGCTGGAATAAGCCTCATCGTCGGTATTTCCGGGATAGACCCTCATCGCCTCATCCGCAAAGGTCCCGAACATCCGCTTTGCACTCTCCTTGTATTGTGCCGAGGAGACCGGCCCCATGAACAGCGCGCCCTCGTCGGAGTTGGTCATTGCGATCACCGGCACGTCGTTGTAGTCGCCGCGCTCATAGTTGCGGTAGAGGTCGTCGGTGATGACATATCCGTCGACGCAAGGCCAGAATCCCCCGAAGCCCACATTGTCGCCCGCCAGTGCCAAGGCATCCATCTGCCGGAGTTGTTTGAGTGATTTCTTCTTCAAATGCCGCTGGAAGGCCAGGCCCTGCTGTTCTGCCCCTTTCTGCGAGGCATTCGTCAGGAGCGTCCGTCCACTATCCTGCCATGGAGCGAACGAGCCGCCGCTCTGGCTGATGCAAGCCCTGAAAAGTCCCTTGGCCAAGGGCGAGCCACAGAGTATGCTGCAACTGATGGCACCCGCCGACTCGCCAAAGATTGTCACTTTCGCAGGGTCGCCGCCGAAGTTGGCGATGTTGCGCTGCACCCATTTCAGGGCGAAGATCTGGTCGAGCAGGCCATAGTTGCCCGAATGTCCGTTTTTCGACTCCTTGGTGAGTTCGGGATGCGCCATGAAGCCCAGTGCCCCCGTGCGGTACTCCACGCTCACCACCACGACCCCGCGTCGTGCCAGACTGGTCCAGAGGTCGCCGCCGTAATGCTCCGTTTGGAACCCGCCTCCATGGATCCACACCATGACGGGCAAGCGGTCGTCGACCGACGTGGCAGGAGTGGCGACACCCAGGTAGAGACAGTCCTCGCTCATCTTGGGGTGTGAGCCATCACGACGTGAGGGTTGTGGCGGCCAAGGTCCGAACTCCTCCGCTTTCAGCACCCCACTCCACGGTTTGGCCGGCTGAGGTTCTTTCCATCGCAGTTGGCCCACGGGAGGAGCTGCATAGGGTATCGCCTTATAGATCGCGAGATCCGGTCCGTCGGCCGTAGCCTCCAGGTCACCCGTTTCGACATGTGTTCTCATCAAGGGTTGGCCGTAACTATCAGAGACAGCCATCCAAAGTCCTGCAAAAAGGAGTAAGAATAGTTTTTTCATGATTTTTTTGAAGGGATTAGAAATGGTATTATTGTTTTTTTTCAATTGTCTATTTGATATTAGCTTATTTTGGGGGTATTGGGGGTATCTGAATTGTATGGACGTCGAATCGGGACGTCTTCGTCATCATGTTTTTGGTTTGGGATGACAAACGGGAGACGCCCCAATGTGACGTCTCTACATTTTTAATCGGGCGGGATCAATTTTCAACCAGCCATCGGGCGGGATCAATTTTCAATAATGTAATCCGTCATTGCCCGCTTCTCGACGGAGAATCCGATGCCGGCCTTCACGATGCGGCGGCCGTCGGTGGCGTAGCGCAGGGCATAGCCCCTGTCGTTGATCTGGTCGAGGGCATCCTGCGCCGTGCCGTTGATCTTGAGTTCCATCACGTAGATCGTGTCGGGCATGAAGACCACCATGTCGGCTTTGCCCCGCGCGCACTTGACCTGCGTCTGCACATAGACGTTGAGCATGGAGAAGATGAGGTAGAACGACCACTCGTAAAACCCCTCCGCCGTAGAGACCTCCTCGAGTTTCTTCTTGAATCCCTCGACGTAGGGCAGCTCCTCGAGGTAGGCCTGCAGCTCGCGCAGGGCCAGGTCGGTGTCGTCGGCGCGCAGAGCGCGCCAGAAGCGCACGGCGAAACCAGCCTGCACGTCACTGCCCTCGATACCTGAAATAGCGGGTAGCAACCCTTCAGTGAACCCCACGCGCACTTCCTTGTTGGGCAGGCCGAGTGTGAATATCTCCCCTTGTGGGTCATAGTCCTTGATGGTCATGTATCCGCTCTGGTAGAGCAGTGGCAGGGCATTGCGCATGTTCTCGGTGGGCTGGTCGAAGGCCGAGGCTGGTGCCTCGAGGCCGTCGAGCTTGGTGATGTCGGTGCGGAAACGGCGCATCTGGCGGATGAGGTAGGACGGCGTGCCGCTCTCAAACCACCAGTTGGTGAGCCTGAGCTGGTTGAAAGCCTTCATCAGGCTGAAGGGGTTGTAGATGTCGGGCGTCTCTTCTGAGAAATGATATCCGTCGTAGGTCTGGCGCAGCATCTCACGCATCTCTGTCGGAGTACACTTGTAGCGCTCAGCCAGCCGCGCCACATCAGGCTGCATCTGTGTGTCGATTTCCTCGCCGGTGATACCGCAGATGGCTGCAAATTCCGGGTCGAGCGAGATATTGGTGATGTTGTTGAGGGTGGAAAAAATACTCAGCTGCGAGAATTTCGTGATGCCCGTGATAAAGCAGAAGCGTATCATCGCCTCGTTGGCCTTGAGGCACTGGTAGAATTCCTGCATCACACGGCGGTATCCTGGCAGTTGCTCCTCCTCATGGAGAACCTCGAGCAGCGGCGCGTCATATTCATCGATGACCACCACCGCCTGTTGGCCCGTCTGCTCATAGGCGCGGCGGATAAGGCCGTCGAAAACG
>ODAI011698717.1_pt1 | contig 10223 bp, 10 predicted proteins | sample 1539321 | NCBI WGS metagenome assembly ODAI01 (sample SAMN02144231, study PRJEB22623) | gut metagenome | biome: sheep rumen | host: Ovis aries | place: New Zealand | reverse complement strand
TTCCTGATACTTCAAAAGAATCTGGTGTATCTCCTTCTTTTACTCTTAAAGATACATTTCTTTCAAGCTCTTTGAATAATCTATCTCTGATATGACGAGAAGTAACAAACTCACCTTCTCTTCCTGCAAATGGTCCATTATTAACTGAAAATGTCATTGTAACTGTTGGTTCATCAATATTTACAAATGGTATTTTTTCGATATTTTCAGGATCACATACAGTTTCACCAATACTTATATCTGCAATTCCTGCAAATTCTATTATATCTCCTGCTGAAACTTCCTGAACTTCTTCTTTTTTTAGTCCAACATGTGTGTATAATTTAGCAATTTTACCTGTATAAACTGAATCATCTGATTTTACAATTGAAACTACTTGTCCAACTTTAAAATGACCACGTTCTACTCTACCAACACCTATCCTTCCAACATAATCATCATAGTCTATGTTAGATACTAGCATTTGGCTTGTTCCATCTTCATCACACTGAGGTGCTTTTATAGTATTTATCATTGTTTCAAATAATGGTGTCATATCACTATCAGGGTCTGATAAATCTAATTTTGATACTCCATTTTTAGCTGATGCATATACTACTGGGAATTCTAATTGGTCATCATTTGCATCGAGTTCTATAAATAATTCCATAACTTGGTCAACAACTTTTTCAGGTGTTGCTCCAGGTCTGTCTATTTTATTTATTACTACGATTGGTTTTAAATTAAGTGCTAATGCTTTTTTCAAAACTTCTCTTGTTTGAGGCATAACACCTTCAAAACTATCAACTAGTAAAAGTACTCCATCAACTGTTTTTAATACTCTTTCAACTTCTCCACCGAAATCAGCATGTCCAGGAGTATCTACTATATTTATTTTAATATCCTTATATGTAATAGATGTATTTTTAGAAAGAATTGTAATTCCTCTTTCTTTTTCTAAGTCATTTGAATCCATTACTCTTTCTTGAACTTGTTCATTCTCTCTAAAAATATGGCTTTGTTTTAACAAACTATCAACAAGTGTAGTTTTTCCGTGGTCAACGTGCGCAATTATTGCTATGTTTCTAATTTTTTCGTTTATCATTTTGATCTCCTTTTAAATTTCGATTATCTAACTTTAAAATTATACTACATTTGTCAAGATTTGTCAATTTTCTACTTCGGATATTTTACTGTTCGGATATTCCTACACGATACTCAATATTTTCCATAAACGGAAAAATTTCTTTTACTCTTTTTAATGTAAGCATTGTTTGTTTCGGATGTGGATTTTTGTCATTATTAGAAATTAGTTTCTGAGTATAGCAATTTTTAGCTGTTTTAAATAATAAATATCTATTTTTAACATATGTATAATATATTTGATATCCATTTCTTAAGTCTTCATACATCATTTCAAAAGTATAATTATTCATAACTTCTCACTTTCTATATCATTTTCTCAAACTCTTCTTCTGATATTATTTTCACTCCTAAACTTTGAGCTTTTGTTAACTTGCTTCCGGCATCTTCTCCAGCTAATAGGTAATTGGTTTTTTTAGATACTGACCCAGACACTTTTCCTCCATATTTTTCAATTAATTCTGTTGCTTCTTGTCTTGTATATTTTTCTAAACTTCCTGTTAATACAAATATTAGTCCTTCAAATCTTTGGTCTTGTTCTTCTTGTTCTAAACTTTTTGTATTTACTCCTGCTTGTTTTAATTTTTCAATCAAATCTTTAGTTTGCTCTTCTTCAAAAAAATCTACTATACTTTTTGCCATTATTGGTCCTATGTCAACTATTTCAGATAATTCTTCAAAACTTGCTTTTGATAAATTATCTATATTCTTATATTTTCTTGCTAATATTTTTGAAGCTTTTGCACCAATATGATTTATTCCCAATGCTGTAAGTAACCTATATAAATCATTTTCCTTACTATTTTCGATTGCATTTATTAAATTGCTAGCAAACTTATTTCCATTCTTTTTTAAAGATGCAATATCTTCAAAAGATAAATTATATATATCGGCTATATTTGAAATCAATTTCTTGCTTAATAATTGATCTATTATATTTTCACCAAGTCCATCTATATTCATTGCTTCTCTTGATACAAAATGTACAAGATTTCTATATAGTTTTGCTGGGCACTCTGTTCCTGTACATCTAATAGCAGCTTCTCCTTCATATCTAACTGTTTTAGCTCCACAAACAGGGCACTTTTCAGGCATTTTAAATTCTATTTCTTGACCAGTTCTTTTTTCTTTTAGAACTTTTACAATCTCCGGAATTACATCCCCTGCTTTTTGAATTACAACAGTATCTCCTATTTTTATTTCTTTTTCCTTTATAAAATCTTCATTGTGTAAAGTAGTTTTTGAAATCGTGGAACCTGCAACTTGAACAGGTTCTAATATTGCAAGAGGTGTTATAACTCCAGTTCTTCCAACATTGCAAACTATATCTGTTAATTTTGTTTGTTTTTGTTCTGGTGGATATTTATATGCTATTTGCCATCTTGGATTTTTTGCTGTTGTTCCTAAAATCTCCCTATATTTCAAATCATCAACTTTTATAACAGCTCCATCTATTCCAAAAGTTAATGTGTTTCTTTTATCTCCAATTTCTTCAATTGCCTTAATCACTTCTTCTGAAGTTCTACATAGTGTTTTTATAGGATTTACATTAAAGCCTAATTTTTGCATATATTTCAGTGCTTCATAATGTGATGTTATTTCTTTTCCATCTATTTTTTGAATATTATATACATAAATATCAAGTGGTCTTGTTTTTGTTATATTACTATCCAATTGCCTTAATGAGCCTGCAGCAGCATTACGAGCATTTGCAAAAATCTCTAATCCTTCTTCTTCTCTTTTTAAGTTCATTAGTTCAAAATCTTTTGAACTAATAAATACTTCCCCACGTACTGTTATATCAATATTTTCTGTTAGTGTTTGTGGTATATTTTTTATTGTTTTTAAGTTTTCAGTAACATCTTCTCCAACAAGTCCATTTCCTCTTGTAGATCCTCTTACAAAAATACCATTTTTATATTCTAGAGCTGCTGTTAATCCATCAATTTTAGTTTCAACAACAAAATTTTGATTTTCTATATTTGCGTCTATTGCTTGTTTTTGTATTTTACTAACATATTCTTTTATTTCTTCGAGACTAAAAATATCTTGCATGCTTAAAAGAGGCACTTCATGTTCTACTTTGCTAAATCCAGATTTAACATTTCCTCCAACATGCTGTGTATATGATTCTTTTTTTACTAGTTCAGGAAATTTCTTTTCTAAGTCTCTTAATTCAAGCATCATCATATCATATTCGAAATCACTTATTTCTGGTTTATCTTCTTCATAGTATTTTTTTGCATAATATGAAGTTTTTTCAACTAATTCATTAATTCTTTTTTCAGCATCACTTTTATTCATTAATACCTTTCCTTTCATAAAAACAATTTAATAAAGATATATATTAGAACAAATCAAAAACGAGTATTGCTAGGCAAAAGTAATTGAAAAGGCAAGGGAGCATACTTTTTGTATGTGACCGCGTTTTCAATTACTTTTAACAACGCAAGACGGATTTTTTCATTTGTTCTTTTTCTAAGAGTTTTTCATAAGAATTTCTTCTACACAATCCGCCACACCCTCACAAGAATCAATGCAATTTTCTATACATTCGTAAATAGTGTGCCATTTTAAGACTTCAATTGGATTAGTTTCATTATTGTATAGATTTTTTATAGATTTTTCAAACAATCTATCTCCTAGCTCTTCTATATGATTAATTTCTATAACTATAGATTTTGTTTGTTCATATTTTTTTAAATCTTTAAAATTAGACATCATTTCTTTTAACTTCAAACAAATTTTATATATTAATTCTGTATATTCTTTAAAATCTTCTCTTAACTCTTTTATATTAAAAATATTTAAGTCTATAATTATTTCATCTAAATTATCAACTACATCATCTATTTTGTTAACTAATAAAACTATATCTTCTCTGTCTATCGGTGGTAAAAAATCTTTTACCAAATAATTTTTTATATTATGCAAATTTAAATCCGCATCATTTTCTAATTTATGAACCTGTTTTTCAATTTCTTTTGCATAATCATTTTTAAAACTATCATTAAACTTTTTTAAAATATTTGAAATCTCAAAACAAATATCTATATTTTTTATAAATTCATCATAATAGTTTATTTCTATTTTTTTCATACACACCTCTTATATATAATTTCATTTTTAATTCTAGCTTTATTTGTAAAATCATTTTCATTATTTAAAATATAAAAATATTCTAGACATTAAATAGCCTAAAAATCCACATACCGGAAAAGTAATTATCCATGCTAAAAACATATTTTTTACTATTTTCCAATTAACATTTTTTATATTTCTTGATGCCCCTACTCCCATGATAGCTGTTGTTTTTACTTGTGTTGTACTTACAGGAATTCCAAATAAAGTTGATAAAAGCAAGCAAAATGCTCCTGCTAAATCTGCAGATGCCCCCTGATAAGTTTCAAGTTTTACCATTTTTAATCCTACTGTTTTTATTATTTTATATCCTCCTATAGATGTTCCTATTGTCATAGTTGTAGAACACAAAAGCATAAGCCATATTGGTATTGTAAAGCTTCCGTGTATTTGTTACGCCATTTGCCAATGAAACAACAAGTAAGAAAATGCCAATAAATTTTTGTCCGTCTTGTGCTCCATGCATAAATGCCATTGCTCCACCACTAAACACTTGAAATCTTTTAAAAAATGGTATTGTTTTTCTTCTATCAAATTTTTTACAAATTATTTCAATTAATTTTGTAATTGCATATCCAAATAAAAATCCTAATACAGCAGATAAAATTAATCCATATAATACCTTTTTCCATTCTTCAATATTTATACCTGAAGTACTTTTTTGTATTGCTATAGCAGCTCCCGAAATACCTGCAATTAACGCATGACTTTCGCTTGTAGGTATTCCAAAAAGCCAAGCTAAAACTGCCCATAAGACTATTGCAACCAAGCCTGCACATAAAGCAACAAGAGCATATGAAGAATTATCTCCAAAATTTGCTATATTATATAAGGTTTGTACAACAGTAGAATTAATCAGTGTCATTGTAAATACACCTAAAAAATTGAAAACTGCAGCCATTATTATTGCTTTTTTTGGTTTTATGCTTCTTGTAGATACACATGTTGCAATCGCATTTGGAGCATCTGTCCAACCATTAACTAATATAACACTTAGCATTAAAATAGTAATTATAAGTAAATACGGATTTTCAACAAGCTGTACTACATAATTGTTAAAACTTAATTCCATTATTATTTTCCTTTTTATTTTTTTATTATCTGTTCAATAATATGTTACAATTCGGTAAATGAACTATTTGGTCCTCCCAAATTTATTTATATATTAATTTTTGTCGCATGCTTTAAGTTTATTTTAACCGAACTGTAACAATAATATCATAATTCCCCAAAAAAATCTATTGCATTTTAAATTTTTTTAATATATAATCTTTTTAATTAAACAATAAGGAGCTTATTCAAATGAAAAAGGAAGTATTTGATTTTTATGATAGGACCTCTTTAAAATCTTATAATTTAGATAAAACCATGCAAGATCAATTAAATGCATTAGGTTCTTTAGATGTTTTTACAAGAAAACATTGCGAGAATGTAGCCGCCATTACTTGTAGAATATGTGAGTATTTACATTGCTCTAAAGATTTTACAGAATATTGTACAATATGTGCATATTTACACGATATAGGTAAAATATTTATTCCGCCTGAAATTCTACAAAAACCTGGAAAACTTACAGATGAAGAATATGAAGTCATAAAAACTCATACCACTATTGGATATCAAATGTGTATAAAAGATTTGAAACTTCGTCCTTATGCTGCAGGTCCATATTATCATCATGAAGCATTAAATGGAACTGGATATCCTCAAGGTCTTACTAAAAAAGATATCCCATATGAAGCTCAAATAATTCGTGTTGCAGATGAATATGATGCTATTGTTAGTAAACGCCAATATAAATCACATGTTGGAATTTCAGATACTTTAAAAATTCTTATAGAAAATACTCAATCAAATCAGCAAGTCCTATCTTCATCAGCCTTAAAAGAAATTGCTGAAAATTCAAAACTTGGTAAAAATAACCCAGCAATTGTTAAAGTATTAATAAAAGTAGTTTTAGATGATGTCTACTATGAAATTGCATGTAGTCAAGATTATGTTGATTATTTAGCAGAAAATCTAAAAAGATTTGAAAAAATAGATAAATTATATAACAAATATGTTAATGCAAAAACTGAAGACAAAAAAAATTATTATTTAGAATATATGAAAATTTATTTTATAGAAAATGAAAATGTAAATAATTTTCATAATGTATGGGATGATTATAAATCTGCATATGAACTTCGAAAAACTAAAATTGATAATCTATATAACGAAGCCAAAATCATTAAAAAATTAAAAGTTTAGAATTTCTCTAAACTTTTAATTTTTTTATAATTATTCTTCTAGTCCAAAACTAACACCTAATGCACTATTAATTTTATTGATTATTTTATTATCATCTATATGTCCTATTTTCTCTTTTAGTCTGCTTTTATCTATTGTTCTAATTTGCTCCGTTAAAATAACTGAATTATTTTTTAGTCCCTGTGCTTCTCCATCAATTTCTATATGTGTCGGTAATTTTGTTTTATTAGTTTGTGAAGTTATAGCTGCAGCAATTACAGTTGGACTATATTTATTTCCTAAATCGTTTTGAATAATCAAAACTGGTCTAATTCCTCCTTGTTCTGATCCTACAACAGGGCTCAAATCTGCATAAAACATATCTCCTCTTCTTATTTGCATAATATTTCACTCCTACTATTAGCATATTTTAAAAGTCTATATATTCGTAGATTAACTTAAAAAGAATAACTTTTTAATTTATTTCTATACTATTATATTGTATGTTTATTGTCGTATTTTGGTTATTATCTTCAACTATTAGTTTTGTAGGAATTTTTTTTTCTTTATTTATGTACAATATTTTATTTTGTTGATATTTATTTTGATTATCAGTTTTTGTTTTTAGAACAATTTCATTTTCGTTTTCTTCAAATCCAGATTTATCATATTTTTTATAGTCTTCTATAAAACTAATTAAATCTAAACTATTATCTTCTAATCCTTTATAATTTTCAAAAATTTTTGATAAATTAAGGTTTGTATTCTCTACTTTTAAAATTCCATCTTTTAAAACGATTTTAACTCCAGATATATTAGATGGTTCTATTACAACTTGTGTACTTCCATTTTCTGTATTATGCTCTTGTTCTAAAACGTATTTATTGCTGTTTTTATTACTATTAACTTGCACACTTATATTTGATTTATATGAACTAATATTTAAAATATAATCTACGATTTCATGACTATTCATATTGTTACCCATTTTTGTATTTTTAATCATTTTTTTATAAATTAATATTCCCACAATTATAAATAAAATAATTACAATTGTATAAACTATTTTTTTACTTAATTTCATAAACCTTTTGTCTCCTTTCTCGTTATAATACTATTCGAGAAAGTTATTTATATGTCTTAATTTTCTAATTCCATAGCTTGAACACATCTTCTATACTTTGGTTCATTTTCGACACATGTAATTAGAGTTATAATATTCTCCTCAGTTTCTTTTAAGAAATTCCAATTTGTATTTTCGATTATTTCTATTTTATCTACAATATAAGTCTTTTTAAAATTTTCATGTGTGTAAATAATTTTATCATCTTTTTTTAGTTTTTTTAAATTTTGAAAAAAGTTAAATTTATATCCTCTATTATGTGCTGCTAAGCCAATATTTCCTGTTTCTATTGGAGTATCTATAAAATGTCCAACATATGCATTTAATGTATCTGAATCTGTGCCATCTGCAATAGGCGCCACTAAATTTATAGCAGGGATTTCTATGTACCAATTTCCTAAATCTATGGCTTCTTCATCAATGTTTTCATCTTTTTCTTCATCTTTTTCTTTAATTATATTTATTTGAGGAATTAAATTAGACACTTTTTCAATGGGAATATTTTTTTTAAAAAAACAAAAATGTATTATAAAACATATTGCTATTGTTAAAATTAAACTTATAAGATTAATAAATTTATTTGTATATATCATATAATTTTAAAATATTTGAAATAAACCATTAACATAATATCACATTTTAAAAGATTTGTAAAGAAAAATCGTTCGACAAAAAACGACAAAAAGCTTATATATTACATATTCATATCATGTTATCAAAGTACACAATAAAAATAATTTATTGAAGCGAATGTGAAGCAATCTAGCGTAATTTCTTAAGTAATTTTAGGACAAGAGTTCATTTTGCGAAGCAACAATGGAAGGGAGTCCAAAAATTGCTTTAGAAATTAGCGTTGATTGGCTGAAACCGAGCAAAATCAATTATTTTTATTGTGTACTTAAAATATAGTCTATGAATTGTTATATTCTTAAATTTCAATTAATTTATCTAAAAACTCTGAATACAAATATCCATATTCTTCAAACAATTTAGGGTACATACTTATCTCTGTAAATCCAGGCATAGTATTAATTTCATTAATTAATATTTTTCCTGTTTCATCTTCTACAAAAAAATCTACTCTTGAAAGTCCATTTCCATCTATCGCCTTAAATGCTTTTACTGCGAGTTTTTTTATTGCTTCTTTTTGCTCATCTGTGATTCTTGCATTATTTAAAGTTTTAGATTCTTTGTCATTATATTTAGAATCAAATGAATAATAATCTCCTGCTGGTATAATTTCTCCAGGATTTGTTACCTCTATTTTTCCATCTTTTGTTTCTAAAACAGCACATTCAACTTCTTTTCCTTTTATACCTTCTTCAATTAAGATTTTTCTATCAAATTTAGCTGCTATCTCTATATTCTTAATTAATTGTTCTCTATTCTCTGCTTTATTAACTCCAACAGAAGATCCCGAATTTGATGGTTTAACAAACATTGGATATTTCAATTTACTTTCTACAATATCTGCTATTTCTTCAAGACTAATTTCATGTTCATTAAATTCTTCATCTACATATATGTAATTATTACTACTATTTGCTTTTACATAAATATATTTGGTTTGATTAATTTTAGCTTTATCAAAGATTATTCTTGTATAAACTTTATCCATACCTAAAGCTGAAGCAAGAACTTTGCAGCCAACATATTTAACATTAAATAGCTCCAGCATTCCTTGAATTGTTCCGTCTTCACCATATAATCCATGCAAAACTGGAAATACAACATCAAATTGCTTTAAATATTCTATAATATTTTCTATTTTGATTTTGTTACTTTCTTTATCTTCAAACCATTCTCCATTTTTATCTATGTATGTAGGGTAAATTTCATATTTATTTTTATCAAGATTTTCTATAACAGATTTTGCAGATTTTATAGAAACCTCGTTTTCTGTAGACTTTCCTCCATAAATAACACATAATTTAACCATACAAATTCCTCTCTTTATCAAAATAAACTAATTATTTTTTAACCTTTTACAATAGCATCTGCAACTTCAAATAACTTCATCCCATTTGAAGCCTTAATTAAAATAACATCTCCATCTTGCAAAAATTTTTTTAATTCGTTTGAAAGTGTTTCTCTATCTGTATAATACAAAACATTTTCTTTATCATATCCTTGATTAATAGCTTCTTCTGCTATAAACTTTGCATTCTCACCTATAACAAATAATTTATCTATTCTGTTTTTAACTACTTCTATTCCTACATCTCTATGAAGTTTTTGTGAGAATGAACCAAGTTCAAACATATCACCTAATACTGCAATTTTTCTATTTCCATTCATATTTTTAAGACTTAAAATTGATGCCTTCATTGACTCATAACTGGCATTATACGCATCATTTATTAGTGTAATACCATTATTTAATTTGATTATTTCCATTCTCTTAGCAGTTAATCTAAATGTACTAATGCCTTTTTTTATTTCTTCGTTTGATAGTTCAAATAATTTTCCAAAAGATAATCCGCAAAGTGCATTTAATATAAAATGTTCACCACTAACTGGTACTTCTATTTCAATTTCTTCATCATTATATTTGCATGTAAATTCACTTGAATCAGCATTAAGAGATATATCCTCTGCTTTTGCTTCA
>ODAI011576587.1_pt1 | contig 10223 bp, 9 predicted proteins | sample 1539321 | NCBI WGS metagenome assembly ODAI01 (sample SAMN02144231, study PRJEB22623) | gut metagenome | biome: sheep rumen | host: Ovis aries | place: New Zealand | reverse complement strand
CTGTGGTCGGAAGGGTTGTTTGGAGGCTTATGTGGCTGCAGCAGGCATCTTCCAGACGGCTCAAGAGGTGATGGAGGAATCGGATGAGCCTTCGCTGATGCGCCAGGCTGAAGAGCTGACGCCACGTATCATCAAGGAGTTTTGCGATCAAGGTGATGCGCTGGCTATTGAGACATATCGCCGGACGGGCTATTGGCTGGGAATAGGACTAGCCAACTATGCGGCTATCGTCAATCCGGAGGCTATCATCTTCACGGGTGGCGTGTCGCATGCCGGCCATTGGATGTTCGATCCGCTGTGTGAGTCGTTTGAGAGCCATCTCTTTGGCAATATGCGGGGAAAGGTGAAGATACTGATCTCCGAGCTGAACGATCGCGAGCGAGATGTGCTGGGTGCCAGTGCGCTGGCCTGGGAGGTACAGGAATATTCGTTGTTCAAATAAAAAAAGGAAATCCCGGCTAATCGTCGGGATTTCCTTTGTAATGGTATGGCTTGATATTAGGATTGTCACCGATGTATTCGTCGGGAACTACCACATCCTGAATCAGACGCTGGTTGTACTTGCCACGTACAGGACCGAGGTTCATCACGAGGTCGCTGTAGTAGACGGTCGAGATGACGATACCGAATATGCCAAAGCCCACGCGTACACCCTCGGTATGCGTGTTGTTACGGATGCGGGCAGTGCTGTAGAACGTGTGGCTGTAGGTCTCTATCTTGTTGTATTTCCAACAGGCTTCCAGCACTTCCTTGTTGTCGAACGTGGTGTCAGCTTGGCTGAAAGTACGTCCGATGTTCCAGACTATCTCGTCGATGACGTCGCCCTTGATGCTGTCATTGTCCTGCAGACACTGGCGCACGTTGTCTTCTGTCTCTACCATCATGATAGACTCGTTAGGTACTGACATGATGGCCACTATGCCAAGCAATAAGGCGAGGATGGCCAGAATGATGGCTTTACCCAAGCAGCTGTGATAGAATTCCTCGAAGATACTCTGTTTCTTGTAGGTGTTTCTGTTGAACTGTTCCATAGATTTTTGCTCTTTAGGGGGTCTATTTGTTGTTATGAATAAGATTCATGAATTCCTGGCGGGTCTTGGCTTGGTTGAAAGCTCCGCTGAAGTCGCTGGTGGTAGTGATGCTGTTTTGCTTCTCTACACCGCGCATCTGCATGCACATGTGTTGGGCCTCGACGACTACCATGACGCCTAGAGGCTTCAGCGTCTGCTGGATGCACTCCTTGATTTGGAGCGTCATGCGCTCCTGGACTTGCAGGCGATGGCTGTAGATGTCGACCACACGGGCTATCTTAGAGAGTCCGGTGATATACCCATTGGGGATGTAGGCCACGTGTACTTTGCCGTAGAAAGGCAACATGTGGTGTTCGCAAAGCGAGAAGAAGTCGATGTTCTTGACAATGACCATCTGCGAGTAGTCTTCCTTGAACAGGGCATCGGTGAGTACCTTGTGGGCATCCATCTCGTAACCGCGTGTCAGCACCTGCATGGCTTTGGCCACGCGCATAGGTGTCTTTAGCAGTCCCTCGCGTTCAGGATCCTCGCCCAGCAAGGTGAGGATCTCCTTGTAGTGGTCGGCCAGCTGGTCGAGTCCTTCTCTGAATATTTCGTTTTCCGGATACACAGTCTTAATAAGCTACGGTTATTTTTCCCTTGACGATGGTGGCTTGCGTATAGCCGATATTACGCAGGGTAACCAGCATCTGGTGAGCCTCCTCGTAGGTACGGTAGTTTCCCACGCGGCATATCCAGCGTGGAGAGTAGAAGTGGGCATAGACGGGCACGGTGCTGAAATGGGCCTTGATGTCATCACGTATGCGCTCTGCCTTCTGACGGTCGGCACGTGAGTTGCCACCAGCAAAGACCTGTACACGATAGCCAGTGACTTTCATGCCACGCATGATCTTCTTGGAGGTGTCGATGGTGTCGGGTATGGCGCTCGTGGTCGTGGGGCTAGTAGAACTAGTATGACTAGTAGTACTAGTATGACTAGTTGAACTAGAGGGACTAGAGGTACTAGTAGGACTAGTAGAACTAGTTTGGCTGGGCTTGGCGGCCTGCCCTGACGACTTGATGCCCAGAGTGGCTGAGTTGACGAGCTGGTCGATGACGGAGTCCTGACGGATGGTTATCGAGCCCTGGCCAGCTACCTGCTTCTGGATGCGCTGGGTGAAAGTTTGTGCATCGGCATTGGTCAGAATGCCGATACACAAGATGATGATACTAATGAGTCGTCTCATTTCTTCCAAGCATCAATGATGCCCTTGAAGTCGGCACACTTGAGCGATGCACCGCCAATCAGGCCACCGTCAATGTCAGCCTTGGCGAACAGCTCAGGAGCATTGCTGGCCTTGCAGCTGCCACCATACAGAATGCTGGTGTCATCGGCAACAGCCTGACCATACTTCTCGGCAACGATAGAACGGATGTAAGCGTGAATCTCCTCAGCCTGCTCTGCAGTGGCGGTCTTGCCGGTACCAATAGCCCAGATAGGCTCGTAGGCAATAATGATCTGACGGAAGTCAGCCTCGCTGAGGTTGAATACCGAACCCTCGAGCTCTGCCTTTACGACCTCGTTCTGCTTGTTAGCTTCACGCTCAGCCAGTGACTCACCAATGCAGAAGATTACCTTCAGGCCATTCTTCAGGGCCAGCAGCACCTTCTCCTTCAAGATCTCGGGAGTCTCCTTGTAGTACTCACGACGCTCAGAGTGGCCGAGGATGACATACTGGGCACCAGTAGACTTAACCATCTCAGCGCTTACCTCACCGGTGAAAGCACCCTTCTCCTTGTCAGCGCAATTCTCAGCACCTAGGCCGATGACACTGCCCTCCAGCACGTTGGCTACAGAAGCCAGGTGGATAAATGGGGTGCAGATGACTACATCACAGTTGGGCTTCTCGGCCTTCAATGCTTCACTGAGCTCCTTAGCCAGAGCTACTCCTTCTTGCAGGTTCAGGTTCATCTTCCAGTTGCCTGCTACAATCTTCTTTCTCATAATTTTCTTTTTGTTTATTAAATGATAAGTATCTTTTTCTATTTGACGTATAAAACGTGACCACGTCCAAAGACGGTCGGCTATGGTCAGCAGAACCAGCGGCAGCACATACCACAGCAGGATGAAGAGAATCTTCTGCGCCACGGAGTCGTCGGGTATCCGTCCGATGGCTTGTTGGCTCAGTGGCTTCTGCTCCATGTTCTCTTCAATGACGGGCAGGTTGTTGTGGCTCCACTTGCCTATGATGATACCGTCCTTCAGGAGCAGCATGCCGGGGTTGCTGCGAATGATGGTGCGTAGCACCGTCTCGTCGGTCTGGCAGAACGGGTATTCTGCTCCCGTGATGTCGCGCCAGCGGAAGATGCCTTTCTGACCACTGGCTGTCAGACAGTAGAAGCCATAGTCCATGTCGTCGGCATACTCGTAGAGCTCGTTGATACGGTCCAACTGGCTGTCGTCTGCCTGTTCCAGATGGGGCGATACCAGCAGGAAGGTATAGCTTCGGCTGTTGAACAGGGAGTCGGTGATGTCTTCACCGTTGTCCATCCGCTCGATGAAGAAGTCGGCATAAGGCGACTCCTTGCCTTCCATCATCTGCTGCCAGCCCTTGCGGAGGTCTGTACCTATATGATAAGGACGGAAGTCGAAGTAGGGCAGGTCGTAGAGTGACCATCCTGACACGAAGACGATGAACAGTGCCGAGTAGTTGGTGACAATCCACTGGTTGCTCCGTGACACGAAGCGCATCATGTCCAACGGCCACTTCCTGACCACCACGGCCAGTATGAGCAGTAGCACATTCTTCCAGAACGTCTGCCAATTGGTCAATACTACGGCATCACCGAAGCACCCGCAGTCGCTGATGGGATCGGCCAGTGCCAGCCATAGCGTAAGGGGTGTCATGATGAGCATCATCAGCAGCACCAGACGCGACACCAGACGGCGGCGGATGGCAAACAGCAGACAGATGCCCGTGCCGAACTCGAAAGCCGACAACAAGACCGCTGCGCCCAGCGTTAACATGTCTGGCGCATACTGCCCCAAGTGCAGCGCCTCCAGATAGTCGGCTATCTTATATTGTGTGCCCAGCGGGTCGATGGCTTTCACGAATCCTGAGAGGATCAGGACCAGGGCCAGCACCAGTCGGGCGATATTTACTATTACCCTCCTCACCTCTCTTCGTTCAGCTTGATGCAGCCGAACACAGCGTAATTGATGATGTCCATGTAATTGGCATCAATGCCTTCACTCACCTTGGTGCGCTCACCTCTCACCTCGAGCTCTTCAATCTCCTTGATGCGCTCAATCTTGGTCAGGATGAAGTCGGTATAAGAACTGACGCGCATGCCTCGCCACGCTTCGTCGTAGTCGTGGTTCTTGCGCTTCATCAGTTCCAGCGCCTCGTGGGCATATTGGTCGTACAACTTCATGGCCTCTTCGTTGGTAATGTCGACGGTATCGGCAAAGCCGTTGTATATCTGTATTAGACCTACTATACCGTAGTTGATGAGGGCCACGAACTCAGGACGGATGCCTTCACCCACCAGCGACTCCTTCTTAATTTCCAGCGAACGGATGCGCTTGGCCTTGATGAACAGCTGGTCGGTCAGCGACTGTGGGCGCAGGATACGCCATGAAGCCCCATAGTCGTGGAGCTTCTTCTCAAACAGGGAGCGACACTCCTGTATCACCTGTTCGAACTGGGCGTTGGTCTTCTCGTTGGCTGTCATGTCTGTTTAGAAATTGATGGCGAACGAGGCTCCCAGCACAAAGGAGTTCATATTCTTCTTAATACTCTTCTCGGCGGTAAACCATTCCTTGTATTCAGCAGGGGAAATGGATGCCATATCCACGGGGAACAGGTCCTTGAAGAATCCTCCCGTGTCGTAGTTCATGGTATAGGTCTTGCGTGCGAAGTCATAGTCGATGAACACCTTCCATGAGAAGTTCTGCTTGTAGGCATAGGTCAGCGAGATGCCAGTGCCATATTTCATGGTATTGTTGCCGCTGACGGTAAAGTAATCCCATTCCGTAGAGAAAGGACGGCTATTGTCCACATGATATTGATAATTGCCATCAGGAATAAGACTGTTGCCACTTAAGCGACCTTCCAGACTCAGCTCCTGCATGATGCTACGACCAATCAGCACTTTCGTACCTAGTGCAAAACGATCTGACAGTGGAAAGTTGAAATATACACCCAGGTCGGCAGCGAATTCGGTCAGGTGGTCGCTCTCGATAACGAAGTCGATATCGCTGAGAGCCTCTTCTACGTCGGGGTCTATGGTTCCATCTTCATCGGTGTAGAAGTAGAAGGCATCGTCCCAGCCTCTATCTACAATGTCGTTCCAGCCTTTGATAGGTGAGCTCTTTACGCGCAAACGTCCACCCACTCCGACGTAGGGATTGAAGAAGTAGGCGCCTTCAGCACTTACCACTGTGGATGCGCGGAACTTCAAGTTCATGTTGTCGGCCCAACCGAAGTCTGTCATGTCGAAGTCGAGGTTACGCGAGCCCAGTCCGATACCCATATTGATAGAAAAGAATGATGGGTGGTCGATGACGCTGGCCATGCCGGGAATGTCGTTGCGTAGCAAACCCTTACCCTTGAACATCAGGTCGCAAAGCGCATAGCCCAATTCAGTTGACATAATACCGATACCTGCTCCTGAGAGTACATCGCTGATCCAGTGACGGTTGTTCAAGACACGCATTACACCCGTAGCAGTAGCAACACCGTAACCAGCTACCGAGAACCAGGGAGAACGGGTCAGACCGTACTCCTTGTGCAGCATGGTAGCACCTACAAATGCGGTGGCCGTATGACCTGAAGGCCATGAGTTAGCTGTACTTCCGTCTGGACGCATCTCCTTGGCAGTATTTTTGATGGTGTTGACAAGGAGTGCCATGATACCATAGCTCATACCCGCATTAGCCAGCAAACGGGGCCAGTCGCTACGTCCCTCATAGCCACCGAGCTTCAGACCGACAACGGCAGCAGGCCCGAAGAACTGGGTGTAGTCGTCAATACCCGTTTTGAAACTTGTAACCAGTGAGTGCTTGGCTTGCTGCTTGAAGGCATTTTTCTCACTTTTGGCAATGATACCAGCCACGAAAAGGGGAATACCAGCGAAAGTAATGTCGTCCATGAACTTGTAGGGCTTTACACCGGGATTGGTCTTCGACTTGAAGAAATCAAAGTCGGGCTTCCAGCTGTTGGTCGTCGTCTCCATGCTCATGTTGTGGGCAAGGGCATTGACGTAGGCTGCAGGTTGTGCATCCAGTTTGACCAGCTTGGCTTCCATTTCAGGAACCTCCATGGTGACGGGCTCCATGTCGAGATAAGTGTCAGCACTTGCATGCATGGCAAGCGTAACTAGTAATGTGGTTAGGAACAGTTTCATAGCTCTTTCTTTTAAACCTATTTATATTTTGTGTGCAAAGGTAGCGATTATTTTACAATAAGCAACCATTTTTCGCAATTATTTTGTACCTTTGTACCCAAATTCACCATTTCAAGGCATCATGAAGCTATATTCAGACAAGGCATTAGCTCAGATATTAGACCAGGAAATCTTCCGCCAGATTTCATCCGTAGCCGATGGGCTGGGGGTGGAGTGCTATGTGGTGGGAGGCTATGTGCGTGATATCTTTCTTGAACGTCCAAGCGACGACATTGATGTGGTGGTGGTAGGCAGCGGCATAGAAGTGGCTAAAGGGTTAAAGCAGCTGTTAGGCAAGCATGCCCACTTGAGCGTTTTTAAGAATTTCGGTACAGCACAGGTGAAGTACCGCCAGCAGGAGGTGGAGTTCGTGGGGGCACGTAAGGAGAGCTACAGCCACGATTCGCGCAAGCCGATAGTTGAGAACGGCACGCTGGAGGACGACCAGAACCGTCGCGACTTCACCATCAATGCGATGGCTATCTGTCTGAACAAGGCTCGCTTCGGTGAGTTGGTGGACCCTTTTAATGGTATTGCCGACCTGGAGGATGGCATCATAGCCACCCCACTTGACCCAGAGGTGACGTTCAGCGACGACCCGCTGCGCATGATGCGTTGTATTCGCTTTGCCACCCAGCTGAACTTCCAGATCGAAGACGAGACGTTTGAAGCCTTGCAGCGCATGGCCGACCGCATCAAGATCGTCAGTGGTGAGCGTATTGAAGTGGAATTGAACAAGATCATGATGGCACCACATCCCAGTATTGGCTTGGAGCTGTTGCAACGCAGCGGTTTGATGAACCTCATCCTGCCCGAACTGGCTGCACTTGATATCGTGGAAAAGCGTGACGGACGGGCTCATAAGAACAATTTCTACCACACGCTGGAAGTGCTGGAGAATGTGTGTAAGCACCAAGCTTCTTTATGGCTAAGGTGGGGGGCCTTGCTTCACGATGTGGGCAAGACGAAGTCGAAGCGTTGGGAGCCAGGGGTGGGATGGACTTTCCACAACCATAACATCATAGGGGCTAAGATGGTGCCTCAGATTTTCCGCAGGCTGAAGTTGCCTATGGGGGCTGAGATGAAATATGTGCAAAAGTTGGTTGACCTGCACATGCGTCCTCAGGTCATTGCCGACAGTGAGGTGACCGATAGTGCTGTGCGCCGCCTGCTGAATGATGCCGGCGAGGATATTGACGATCTGATGACCCTCTGCGAGGCAGACATCACATCGAAGAACGAGGTGCGTAAGAAGATGTTCCTGGAGAATTTCCGTATGGTGCGCGAAAAACTGGCTGACCTCAAGGAGAAAGACTACAAACGCCTGCTGCAGCCCGTCATTGACGGCAATGAGATCATGGAGATGTTTCATCTGCAGCCCTCACGTGAGGTCGGTGTGCTGAAACAGTATCTGAAAGATGCCGTCTTGGACAATCGTGTAGCCAATGAGCGTGAGCCGCTCATGGCGTTGCTCCTCGAGAAGGCTAGGCAGATGGGCCTTGTCTCTTGAGTTTGCGTACCGCTTTGTCGCGAATCTGGCGTACACGTTCCCGCTTCAGCCCTAATTCCATTCCTATCTCTGCCATCGTCATTCGTTGGCAGTCAATGCCGAAGAATCGTTTGATGACGGCTTGTTCGCGTTCGTTCAGTGTGCCTATGGCAGTCATCAATTCGTCCGACAGGGCGTCCTGCTCTAAGGTGGCATCAGTACGGGGGGCGTCCTTGTCTTCCAGAACGTTCAATAATGTAAAATTATTGTTCGAACCAACGGGTAGACTTTCGTCTGTTGACAAGACGGGCATTTCACCCGTCACACGCTTGATGGCATCCTCGATACTCTGGCGGATGTAAGGGGCGGCAAAGGTGACGAAAGGCTTACCTCTACTGGGGTCGAATTTGTCAGCAGCTTTCATCAGTCCGATACTTCCCTCGCTCACCAGGTCGTCGGTGCTCAGCAGGTCGTTTTTATACTGTCGGGCCAGCGTTACCACATAACCCATATTGCTCGTGATCAGATGATCTCTTTCGTTTCTGTCCATCGGTCTCTTTTTCTGTTATTGGTTGCAAAGATACGAATATTATTTGGTAATAACAAAGGCTATTGCTTAATAAAGTTTGTTAAATATGACTCTTCTTCTTTATATATATAAGATGTTTTTAGTAATTTTGCATGCTCAAAAACTTATTTCAAGCGAATGAGTTTCCAAAGAGAAAGATAGAAAATTAATTAAGTAATAGGTATGAAAATGAAAAAGATGATGATGCTTGCAGCTGTTGCTGCAACGTTGGTTTCTTGCGGTGGTGGCGGTGGTCGCCCCAATTTCGGCGACAATGAGTATCCTGTAACCACAGTAGGTACTGCAACTGCCGACATGCAGACGGTCTATCCTGCTACCATCAAGGGTGTTCAGGATGTAGAGATTCGCCCGAAGGCTCAGGGCTTTCTGGTACAGATTAACGTAAAGGAAGGTCAGACGGTAGGTGCCGGTCAGTTGCTGTTCGTGATTGACAATGAGACCTATCAGGCTCAGGTACGTCAGGCTCAGGCTGCTGTCAACACGGCTCAGCAGCAGGTGAACACGGCTAAGTTGACATATGAGAACTCGAAGCAATTGCATGCCAACAAGGTGATTGGCGATTATGAGATGCAGACCTCTGAGAATAACTATGAGAGTGCTAAGGCACAACTGGCCCAGGCCCAGGCTGCCCTGGCTTCTGCCAAGGAGGCGCTGAGTTTCTGCTATGTGAAGAGTCCTGCCGCTGGTGTGGTAGGCACGCTGCCTTTCAAGAAGGGTGCGCTGGTCAGTGGTTCTAACGTGTTGACAACGGTATCTAACATATCGTCGATGGATGTCTATTTCTCCATCAATGAGAAAGAAGCCATGACCATCGCGAAGTCGGGTGAGGGACTGTCTGTCTTCCCTGCTGTGAAGTTGCAGCTGAACGACGGTACAATCTATGGTCACGAGGGTAAGGTAACTAAGATGAGTGGTGTGATAGACTCGTCTACGGGTTCTGTGCAGCTGATTGCCACCTTCCCCAATCCAGAGAAGTTGTTGAAGAGCGGTGGTGCGGGTAACATCGTTATCCCGCGTGTCAATACCGACGCCATCATCATTCCTCAGTCTTGTGTTACAGAGGTACAGAACAAGAAGTTCGTCTATACCGTCGGCAAGGATAACAAGGTCAAGTATACGGAGATTAACGTTGATCCCCAGAATGATGGCAACACCTACATTGTGACAAGTGGACTGAAGACTGGTGACAAGTATGTCACCAATGGTGTCACTAAGCTGTCTGATGGCATGGAGATTGTGCCTATCACTCCTCAGCGCTATCAGGAGAAGATAGACGAGCAGGCAAAGGCAATGTCGGCTGGCGACATCGTTTCTGCCATGAAGAAATAAAAAGGTAAAAAAGTAAAAAAGGTAAAGCAATGACATTTACTAATTTTATCAAACGCCCGGTACTGTCGACGGTCATTTCTATCCTCATCGTCCTGCTGGGCTTCATAGGACTGGTATCGCTGCCTATTGAGCAGTATCCAGATATTGCACCGCCCACAGTGGTGGTATGGACCAGTTATCCTGGTGCTGATGCCGAGACGGTGAAGAACTCGGTGATTACCCCGCTGGAAGAGAGTATCAACGGTGTGGAGGGCATGGACTATATCTCGTCTACGGCTGGTTCCGGTTCGGCGCAGATCAGCGTGTTGTTCCGACAGGGTATGAATGCCGATATGTGTGCCGTAAACGTGCAGAACCG
>ODAI014330574.1_pt1 | contig 10224 bp, 9 predicted proteins | sample 1539321 | NCBI WGS metagenome assembly ODAI01 (sample SAMN02144231, study PRJEB22623) | gut metagenome | biome: sheep rumen | host: Ovis aries | place: New Zealand | reverse complement strand
ATTTAACTAATGAGTTGAATAAGGCTAATGAGCAGATAAGTGCTTTAAATGATACTATTGCTGGTCAACAAGCTGAGATTGATGATTTAACTAATGAGTTGAATAAGGCTAATGAGCAAATAGGTGCTTTAAATGACACAGTCGCAGAACAACAAGAAACTATTGATGCATTAAATGATACTGTTGCTGGTCAACAGGAAACTATTGATGCATTAAATGATACTGTTGCTGGTCAACAGGAAACTATTGATGCATTAAATGATACTGTTGCTGGTCAACAGGAAACTATTGATGCATTAAATGACACAGTTGCTGGTCAACAGGAAACTATTGATGCATTAAACGACACCGTAGCTCAACAAGAAAAAACAATCGCAGACCTACAAGCAAAACTTGAAGAACTACAAAAACAAATCGAAGAATTAACCAAAGCTAAAGAAACAACATTAACAATCACTCCAATAGAAGACGCACAATATGGTGACGCAGTACTCATCACAGGTACATTAACCGATGATGAAGGAAAAGCAGTACCAGGAACAATTAACCTCAACATTAATGGAGAAAACGTAACTGTAGAAGCCGACACCACAGGAACATACCAATACGAATACACATTCAACAAACTCGGAGAAAACACTATCACAGCAACATATGATGGAACAGAAAAATACACACCAAGCAATGCAAACATAACAGTTGAAGTAGCAAAACAAGATACTGCAATAATCTTTGACGAAATCGCAAGCATAACCTCTGGAGAAAAAGCAAAAATAACCGGTCAACTAGTTGATGCAAATGGTAACGGATTATCAGGTACAGTAAAACTATTAATTAACAATGGTCGTGCAACCGTAAAAACAGACAGTGAAGGTAAATTCACATACGAAGCAACTCTAAGCAAAGTTGGAGTAAACAACATCACAGCAAATTACCTTGGAAATACCAGATACAACACATCAAATGCAACAACAACAGTTGATGTAACAGCAATAGAAACCAGTATCGAACTGGATGAAATTGCACCAATCAAATCCGGAGAAAGCATAACAATCAGCGGAAAACTCGTAGATGCAAACGGTAACCCAGTAGTAGGTACAATCAAACTACTAATAAACAATGGAAAAGCAACAGTAAAAACTGATGAAAATGGAGTATTCACATATGATTACACATTAAGCAAAGTTGGAACAAACAACATCACAGTCAGTTACCTTGGAGCTAACCGTTACACTGCAAGTGAAGCAACCACTACAGTAACTGTAGGAGCACTTAACACTAAATTAACCATTGACCCAGTTACTTCAGCTAAGAAAGGTGATAAAATCACAATCACTGGTAAACTTGTGGATGAAAATGGTAACCCTGTTGTTGGAACAGTAAAATTATTAATTAATGGTGGTCGTGCAACCGTAAAAACTGATGAAAATGGAGTATTCTCATATGAATACACAGTAACTAAAGTTGGAGCAAACAACATAACTGCAACCTATGAAGGTTCAAACCGTTACACAGTATCAACAGCTACCTCAACAATTAACGTAGCAAAAGCTGGTACAAAAATCACATTAAACTCAATAGGTACAGTTACACAAAAATCATTAGTGGATATTACTGGTCAATTAAGTGACGAAAACGGTAATGGTATTTATGGTACTGTTAAACTGTTAATTAATAATGGTCGTGCAACTGTAAAAACAGATAAAACAGGTGCATTCACTTACTCATATAATGCTACAAGAGCTGGAGATAACACAATCAAAGCAAGTTATCTTGTTAGCAATAACTATGAAGCAAGCGAAGCTACCACTAACTTTACTGTAGTAAAAGCATAATATTAATTAATAAAATCACTATTTAATAAAATGTGAAGGTTAATTTTCTCATTTAACTTTCACTCTCCTTTTATATTTTTTTTCCTATTTTGAACTACTATTTTTAAAAAATTATAATACGACTTACAGAATAGTTAATTATAAAAATAAATTCTTAGATAAATTATTAATAATGAAATAATTATTTTTTTTGTTTAATAGGAATAATTATTACTAAATAATATGGAGAATGCTATTAATGCGAATAGTAATTACAATAGGTGGATCAATCTTACTTAAAGAGTATGATAATAAGAAATTTGAAGCATATGCAGAAATTATCAAAGAAATAAACAAGGAACATGAAATATTCATAGTTGTTGGTGGAGGAAGACCTGCACGTGACTATATTAGTGTTGTCCGAGATATGGGTGAAAGTGAATCTATTTGTGATGAAATAGGTATTCAGGTAACCCGAATTAATGCACGTTTACTTCAATTAGCACTTAAAGACTGTTCATTCCCTGCAATTCCGGAAAACTTCCAAACAGCACTGGAATACTCAGCAACTGGTAAAATAGTTATCATGGGTGGTACGGAACCTGCTCATAGTACTGATGCAGTTGGAAGCATACTTGCAGAATATGTTGGCGCAGACCTTGTTATAAATGCAACAAGTGTTGACGGATTATATGATAAAGATCCTAACAAGTATGATGATGCAGTGATGTTTAGTGAAGTTACAGCTGATAAACTTATGGAAATTGTCTCAGACAATGACACCAAAGCTGGAACATATGAATTTATTGATAAAACTGCAATACAAATTATTAAACGTTCTGCTATTAAAACAGTAATAGTGAATGGTAATAATCCGGAAAATGTTAAAACCGCAATTTCAGAGCCTATTGGAACATTAATAACAAATTAAATTGATTGTTAAGGAGAATGTATTTTTATGGTAGTTGAAGCTCATAGACATTGTGCAATATGTGGAAAACCTATACCATTATCAGAATCTTTCTGTTCTGATCAATGTCAGGAACAATTCCAGTTAAGACAAAAACAGGTTGCTAAACAAAGAAAAATGATATATGTGGTGTTTGCTGTTATTATCATTGTTTGGTTGGCATTCATGTTTTTAAGACGATAAGCACCATTTTATAAAAAAATTTCTTTATATTTTTTTTTCTAAAATATATTTTTATATTATTAACGTAAGATTATAATATAACATTTAATAATTAATCGGAGGAATAAATACAAATGGATAACGCATTAATAAGAGTAGTTCTAGATATTTTAAAACCACATTCACCTTCATTACCATCATTTGCAATGTATTTAAGTAGTCTTGATGGTGTAGATGGTGTGAATATTACACTTATGGAAATAGATAAAGACACAGAAAATGTTAAAATTACAATGGAAGGCCAAGACCTTAACTATGATAAAATTAGGGAAGCAATAGAACATTATGGTGCTTCTGTACATAGTGTTGATGAAGTTGTGGCTGGTAGAAAGCTTGTAGAGGAAGTAACAACACCTCAAGATTAAATAATTATTATTCATACTCTCTCACATTTTTTTATTATTTTTTTCTAGAAAAGAAGGGTTTTGATTATCATGTCTAAAGGAAAAATAACACCAAACAATATATTACATTTTAATAAAAAAACTAAAAAAGAAGAAAAAGAGGAACTAAACAAGATTACCTTGGATAATTTAGTTCAGAAAGCCAGTAGTGACAATGTATCCGATGCACTAAAAAACTTATATGGATTTGATGGTGTAATAAAAGATGTTAAACCATTAAATGATGCTCATAAAGTTTCAGGATTTATCAGAACTGTTGAAACAAACTCTAATGATTGGGGTACTTGCATTAAAGGAATTTATGAATGTCTGGAAGATGAAATATTATTTATAAAATGTTCTAATGACGAAATTGCTGTTTGGGGTGAACTGGCTTCTACAGCCGCTAGGGAGCATGGAGTTAAAGCAACAGTTCTAGTTGGATCTGCAAGGGATACTGAGGACATAATAAAAACAGGTTTTCCAGTTTTTTCATCAAATTACAGGTCAAATGCTGGTTTGCCATATAACAATGGTGTTATAGGAGAAAATATTATATTAGATGATTATGTGATTAAAACTGGTGATTTTGCTGTTTGTGATAGGGATGGTGTTGTAATAATTCCAAGTGAAAAGCTTGAAGAAGTCCTTGTTGAATTAAATAAAATTAAAAAATTCGAAGAAAATTGTATAAAACAATTATTGGGTGATAATAAACGATTAGATGATATTGTGGGCTTTTAATAATTATCTAGTTCTTAATTAATTTTATTTCTTTTTTAACTCTTTTTAGTATTGTTTTTTCTATTTTTTTTATTATGTCTATTAATGTAGTATTTAAATATATCCAAAAGTATTTATATTAAGACAAGTAAAGTATTATTATATAATTATAGTTAAGTATAAATAAAAGCAATAAAATCTCTATTAAAACAATAGCTGATTAAATAATATTATATTAAGATAATCACCAAAAACACAAGAACAATGAACTCCAAAAACAATAACCCAAAAAAAGCTAATTCTAAAACTCAATAATTTACAAGAATGACACATAGTGTTTATTTTAATTATATTATAATAAATAAAATAATAAAAATGACAAAAAATAAACCTCAACTAAAAGAAATAGGTGTAATTAGTCATATAACAAGCACAAACAAACTAATTGTACCATCAAACAAAACTCCAAGAATAGGTTCGCTTTTAGTAAATAAGAAAAACAAGCCAATCGGAAAAATAAGTGACATCTTCGGAAGCACTAAAAAACCATACCTCTCAATAAAAACAAGCAACAAATACAAAAAAGCAAACCCTGGAGAAACAGTTTATTTATCACCACAAAATAAAAAAAGGAGGAAAAACAATGGCAGGAATTCTAAAAAGAAAAAAACGATTAGGTAGACCAAGAAAAAGTGTGAAAACATCAAGAACACCAAAAACAGAATCAAAAGTAATCAAAAGCAAAACAAAAACAACCACCAAAAAAACAGAAACACGCAAAACAACCACTAAGAAAGCAGAAGCAACCACTAAGAAAGCAGAAACTACCACTAAGAAAGCAGAAGCAACCACTAAGAAAGCAGAAGCAACCACTAAGAAAGCAGAAACTACCACTAAGAAAGCAGAAGCAACCACTAAGAAAGCAGAAGCAACCACTAAGAAAGCAGAAGCAACCACTAAGAAAGCAGAAGCAACCCCTAAAAAAACAGGAACAACCACCAAAAAAGTAGCAAAATCAAAAAGAGGGCCAGGAAGACCAAGAAAAAACAAAAAAACAACAACACAAGACATAGAACAAGACGACAAACACAAAACAACAATACTAGAAAAACAAGAACCTCCAAAAAAACGTGGACCAGGAAGACCACCAAAAAAACAAACAGAAAAAAAAGAAGAAGTACCTAAAAAACGAGGACCAGGAAGACCAAGAAAAAACGCAGCAGCAAAAACAGAAAAAACAGAAAAAACAACAGAAACCCCTAAAAAACGAGGACCAGGAAGACCAAGAAAAAACAAAAAAACAACAACAGAAGACAAACAAGAAGAACCAAAAACAAAAGAAACCAAAAAACAACCAAACCCACTACTAGAAATCATGGACAACTTCAAAGACGACAAAAAACGAAACGACGACGACGACACATCCACAGATGACCTAGGAGACTTCATGTCAGGATCAATGGGAAACGCAGACGTAGTAATGCCAGAAGACTCAGACATCGAACTAATGTCCAACTCCGACCTAGACGTTGAAGAAATCATAAAAATAGACACAACAGACTCCGAAGAATTAGAACGAGAACTAGACAACCTATCAGGAATATCCGAAAAAGAACAGATGAAAGAAGACGTAGCAGAAATGGAAAAACAAGAAACCATCTGTCCAGAATGCGGATCCAAAAAATTAATCAACGACCACGAAAGAGGAGAAGTAGTTTGTGGAGCATGTGGACTCGTAATAGACGACAACATAGTAGACATGGGACCAGAATGGAGAGCATTCGACCACGAACAAAGAGACAAACGTACACGTGTAGGAGCACCAATAACATACACAATCCACGATAAAGGACTATCTACCATGATAGACTGGAGAAACAAAGACATCTACGGTAGAGACATCCCAGCAAGAAACAGAGCACAATGGTACAGACTAAGAAAATGGCAAAGAAAAATAAGAATCAGCGGAGCAACAGAAAGAAACCTAGCATTCGCATTAAGTGAACTCGACAGAGACTCATCAAGACTAGGACTACCAAGAAGTGTACGTGAATCAGCATCCGTAGTATACCGTAACGCAGTAGAAAACAAACTCATACGTGGACGAAGTATCGAAGGAGTAGTTGCAGCATCACTATACGCAGCATGTCGTAGATGTAAAGTACCAAGAACATTAGACGAAATAGCTGATGTATCAAGAGTAAGCAAAAAAGAAGTAGGAAGAACATACAGATTCCTAACAAGAGAATTACACATACGATTACCACCAACAAGCCCAATAGACTATGTTCCAAGATTTGCAAGTGAACTAAACTTATCCGGAGTAGTACAATCCAAAGCAATAGAAATTATTAATCAGGCAATGGACAATGGACTAACAAGCGGTCGTGGACCAACAGGAGTAGCAGCAGCTGCATTATACATAGCAAGCGTACTCTTAGGAGAAAGAAAAACACAACGTGACGTAGCAGACATTGCAGGAGTTACAGAAGTAACAATACGTAACAGGTACAAAGAACTAACAGAACAATTAGATGTAGGTGTGAACTTATAAAAAAAAATATTACACCATTCTCCTCCTTTTTTTACACTATTTTTTCTTAATTATCTGAAAAAACTACAATAATTTCTTTTCGAGGTTCTCTAACAAAAATTTGTTATAATCTTTCTAATACCTGTCAAATATGGCTTTAAATCATCTTTAATATCTAATATAATAATGCAATTACTATAACAAAAATAATTGTCACATACCTCTTTAAACATAAACAATAATAAATCATTAAACCCTCTGTTAGTAATCAAAAAAAAATACACTCATAAATCCACTACATAAACATATTCTACTCAAAGAGCATTGAAGAAAAATGCATAAAATAAAAAAACAATTTAATAAACATGAAATCGAAATATCTAAAAGGAATATAATTTATTATTCTATTTAACATATAAATTCTTTTACAAAGCATGTACTAAAATTTATAAATTATGAAAAAGATATCATCTATTATAATTATTTATTAAATATGGTGTTTTAATTGGTTTTAACTATTAATGAAATAAAAGAAAGAGTAATTCCTATAGTTAAAGAATATGGGGTAGATAGTTTTAGCTTATTTGGTTCATACGCAAAAGGTCAAGCAGATGAAGGTAGTGATCTGGATTTCATAATGGATGATGGAAAATTAAAAGGTTTAATTCAATATTTCTCATTAATTAATAAATTAGAAGAAGAATTTCATTGTCATGTGGATTTAATTTCCAAAAAAGGAAGTAATAAACAATTTTTAGATTCAATAAAAAATGAAGAAGTTGTACTGTATGAACGATAGGGACAAAAAGAATATCGAATGGATAATATATTATTCAAATAGAATAGATGAATATCTAAATAGATTTGGTATAAATAAAGAAATCTACATGACCGATACTTTATATCAAGATGCTTGTGCATTACTTCTAATACAAATTGGGGAACATGTTTCAAGATTATCTGATAATTTTAAAGAAAAACACTCAGAAATAGACTGGAAAAGTATAAAAGGAATGAGAAATATTCATGCACACCAATATGATAGGGTAATAAGCCATATTGTATGGGATAGTCTTACTGAAGAAATACCCTATTTAAAAGAATATTTGGAAAAATTACTTTGAACTAATTTTTATATGTACTTTTTTTTGTTTCTAATAATCTAATAAATAGAAAATTTACCATTAGTATAATTATAATTAATCTAAAATTTCAAACACCAAAAATCATTAAAATTTGTTCGGGAATAAATAAAATTATATGTCATAAAAGCAAATAGTAATATGGAGTTTACTAACTCAAAAAATAGTAAATTCATTTTTTCATATTCTTGTTTAATAAATATTATAAGAAAAATAAAAAAATAAATAAAACAAGAACTTAATTAAACTTATGAGGTTTTATCATGCCTATAAACTCAAACATTGACAAACTTCATGAAATGCAGTACTCTTGGTACAACTGGAGAAACAATGCAAGTACATTAACAATGGTACTTTTATCATTCCTTGTAGCATGTTTCACAGGATTAATGGCCCAAGTGTCAATTGCAATACCATGGAGTCCAGTTCTAATTACCTTCCAAACATTCGCAGTATTACTTGCAGGAGTATTCCTTGGAGGTAAATATGGTGGATTCAGTATGATATTGTATACCTTACTCGGTGTTCTAGGAATGCCATGGTTTACAAACATGAACCACGGATTAGACTTTATTTTTGCAGCAAGTGGAGGATACATCATAGGATTCATCTTTGCAGCAACATTTATAGGATACGTGTTTGACCATTATGTAAATGCTAGAAAACCTGTACAAACCATAATATTAATGGCAATAGCAAACTTTATATGCATATACATTCCAGGATTAATCGGATTATATAATGCAATGCTAGTAAAAACAGGTTCAGCACTAAGTATGCCACAATTATTAATGATGGGAGTAGTACCATTCATAGTAGGTGACTTAATAAAAATAGCATTAGCATCTGGAATAACAACATCCATACTACCAAAAGAAGAATAAATATTTTCTTCTTATATCTTTTTAAATTATATCTATCTATTTTTTTTTACAAAATTTACCATTTTTTCTTAAAATCAATATACTACTTTAAATAAAAAGACTCTAAAAATTATCTAAAAAAAGTGGGGAAAATGATGATGAATAAAAGAATATTCATCATTAAAGGAGTTAACTTGTAACATTGAACTGCTTTCTTGAACTAGTAGGATTATAATTTGATCCACCAGTATGAGAAATAATTACAGTATTACTTCCAACCTTAGTAGCACTTGTTTTGAATGTAAACACACCTTTAGCATCGGTCTTAGTAGTATACTCTTTGCTGTTAAAGTTTACTTTAAGGTTGGTATTTGCCCTGATTTTACCATTGGCATCTGTGAAAGTACCTGTAACTGTTATTGTGCTTCCTTTTTTAACATTGTTTATAGGGTTTATTGTTATTTTAAGGTCTTGTTTTATCATCTTGAATGTTGTACTGGTACTTGTTGGGTTGAATCCTGTTCCACCATTGTGACTTACTGTTACGTTGTTAGTGCCTATGCTTCCAACTTTACTTGTTGCACGGAATTTACCACTGGCATCAGTACGTGTAGTTAATGTTTTACCATTAATAATCACTTTTAATGCACTGTTAGCCCTGATTTTACCATTAGCATCTGTGAAGGTTCCTGTAATTACCACACTGTTACCATAAGTTACTGTATTAATCTTGTCAACTACTATTTTCAGATCCTGTTTTTTCATTGTGAATGTTGTAGTTGTGCTGGTTGGGTTGTAGTTGGATCCTCCGTTGTGGTATGCTGTTACATTGTTGGTGCCGATTGCTCCGACTTTTGTGGTGAGTGTGAATTCTCCTTTGTCATTTGTTTTTGCGGTTGCTGTTTTACCATTAATACTGATTTTTAATCCTGTGTTTGGTCTTGGATTACCAGTGGAGTCTGTGAAACGTCCAGTTATTGTCACGCTACCATAAGTTACAGTTCCAATCTTATTTAAGGTTATTTTAAGGTCCTGTTTTACAACTGTGTATGTTGTACTATTACTTGTTGGGTTGTAGTTTGTTCCACCAGCATGGCTTACTATTACATTGTTTACTCCGAGTTTACCAATCTTGGTTGTGAACGTGTATTTTCCGTTTTTGTCTGTTTTCGCTGTTGCACTTTTGCCGTTGATTAGTATTTTTACTCCAGTATTTGCTCGTAGGTTGCCATCGCCATCTTTTAATGTTCCGGTAATGTTAACTTTACTGCCATATACTATTGTACCTATTTTGTCTACTGTTATTTTTAGGTCTTGTTTTAGCATTTTGAATGTAGTGCTGGTGTTGGTTGGGTTGTAGTTTGTTCCACCTGCGTGACTTGCTGTTACATTGTTAGTTCCTATACTTCCTACTTTACTGTTTACAGTGAATCGGCCATTGTTGTCTGTTCTTGTACTTACACCTTTGCCGTTGATAAATATTCTTAATGCTATGTTTTGTCGTGCATTTCCGAGGCCATCAGTAAATGTACCAGTAATTGTTACTTCATGACCGTACACTACATCTTTTATTT
>ODAI013652308.1_pt1 | contig 10224 bp, 8 predicted proteins | sample 1539321 | NCBI WGS metagenome assembly ODAI01 (sample SAMN02144231, study PRJEB22623) | gut metagenome | biome: sheep rumen | host: Ovis aries | place: New Zealand | reverse complement strand
TATTTTGTTTTGCATTGCGTTCGGTTTGCACTCTTTGGCCTGCGGCCGAAGGTAGGCTGCACCTCAGCAATGAAAACAAAAACTTCGTATTTTGTTTTGCATTGCGTTCGGTTTGCACTACCTTTGCAGTGTCCTTCACGGCGGACCCGAAAACAAAGGCGTGAAATTTTATATAGAAGCAGAATGATCAGTAAGAGTCAGACGAAGATGCTGCGGCAGTTGGAGAGCAAGAAGCACCGGCAGGCCCTGCAGCGGTTTGTGGCCGAAGGTCCCAAAGTGGTGGGCGACCTCATGGCTACCATCGAGCCCCTGCTCGTGGTGGCCACGGAGGCGTGGTTTGCCAGCCATGGCCGCCGTCTGCGCTGCGACACCGCCGTGGTGAGCGACGACGAGCTGCGCCGTATCAGTTTTCTGCAGCACCCCCAACAGGTGCTGGCGGTCTTCCCCCTGCCCTCTTACGACAGGTGCGAGGAGGCAGGCACGCTCATCTCCAGTCGTCTGTGTCTTGCACTCGACGGTGTGCAGGACCCCGGCAACGTGGGCACCATCATCCGCATCGCCGACTGGTTCGGCATCAGCCATATCTTCTGCAGTCCCGACACCGCCGACGCCTACAGTCCGAAGGTGGTGCAGGCCACGATGGGCAGCATCGCCCGCGTGCGCCTCACCTATACCCCACTGCCGCCGCTCATCGACTCGCTGCCCGCCGGCACTCCCGTCTACGGCACGCTGCTCGACGGCGACGACCTCTACTCCACGCCGCTCACCCCTGCCGGTCTGCTGGTGATGGGCAACGAGGGCAACGGGCTGAGTGCCGAGGTGACTGCCCGCGTGACTCACCGTCTGCTCATCCCTCCCTACCCTCCCGGCCACGCCACCGCCGACAGTCTCAACGTGGCCATCGCCACCGCCATCTGCTGCGCGGAGATGCGACGCCGCATGAAATAGTCTCCCCACAAAATAAAGACACTCGGAAAAAGGAAAATACACATGGAAAAGGAATTTATCTATAAAAGCCGCAGTTTCTCGTCGTGCATCCAGGCAGCCTACAAACTGCTCTGCGAGAACACGAGGAACATTCTCCGCTGCACATGGCTGCCCGTGCTGCTGCTCGGCATCCTCAGCGGCATCTTCGTGACCATCAACATGCGCGACCCGCGCATAGAAGCTTTGGTCGAAGCCCACACGGGGTGGTTTCTGGCTTTCTTCGCCATCAGCATCCCCGCCATCCTCGTCTGCGCCTTCTGGGCCTTGGCACGCCTGATGAGCATGCTCAACGGACAGCGGCGGCGATGGAACGTGATGAGGCTCCTCGGCATATTCGCCTTAGAGGTGATTATCGTCGCCGTGGTGGGTGCACTCATCTGCGGTGGCGTCTGGCTGCTGGCGCGCCACCTGGGTGCCGACATCCCTACCACGCTGACCGATAACTGGGTCGTGGTGCTCGCCGCACTGCTCGTGGTTTTCCTCCTCTCACTGCCGCTCAACTATGTGTTCATGCGCTACCTCATCGATGAGGATGCCAACCTACTGTCGTTCAAGGCCTACCGCACAGGCCTGCGCTATCTCGGCTTCATCTTCATCACCTATTTCATCACAGGCATCATCACGGGCATCATCACCCTCATCATCAGCATCCCGCTCATCATCCTCGTCACCGCTCACACCTACTCCATCGTAGGATACCTCAACGGCGACCCCCTGGGCATGCCGGCACATTTCATCGCCTTGCACGCCGCCACCTATGCCGTCACCCTCATCCTCCTTTGGTATGTGAGCATGTTTGTGCTGCTCGTGACACTCTTCATGTATGGTTCCATAGAGAAGCAGCGCGAAGAGCGCCGTAACACCCGACTGACAGACAACGACACTGACACCGACAACAGCGAAAACTCAGCATTATGAACAACGACCCCATCACCCAGAAACCACGACGCATCCTTTTCATCGACCGCGACGGCACCCTCATCGAGGAGCCTAAAGACGAACAGATAGACAGTTTCGAGAAACTGAAGTTCACCAAAGGCGTATTCCGCAACCTCGCCTTTATCCGTGAACGGCTCGACTTCATGTTCGTCATGGTGAGCAACCAGGACGGACTGGGCACCGACTCCTTCCCCGAGGATACGTTCTGGCCCGTGCACAACTTCATCCTCCAGACATTAGAGAGCGAGGGCATCACCTTCGACGCCATCCATATCGACCGTCATTTCCCCGAGGACAACCACCCCGACCGCAAACCGGGCACCGGCATGCTCAAGGAGTATATCGGCAACGACCGCTACGACCTAGCAGGGAGCTATGTCATTGGCGACCGCGAGACCGACCGGTTGCTGGCGCAGCGGCTTGGCTGCAAGGCGCTCATCTTAGGCGACGAGGGCGTGGACTGGGACTTCATCGCCGAGCAGTTGATGGCCGGTGAGCGTCATGCCTCCGTGCGCCGCACCACAAAGGAGACCGACATCGACGTCGACCTGCTCATCGACGGACACGGCCACTGCGACATCCACACGGGCCTGGGCTTCTTCGACCATATGCTCGAGCAGATAGGCAAGCACGGCATGATGGACCTGCGCGTGCATGTCGACGGCGACCTGCATGTGGACGAGCACCACACCATCGAAGACACAGCCATCGCACTGGGAGAGTGCATCCGGCGGGCTCTCGGCGACAAGCGCGGCATCGAGCGCTATGGCTACTGCCTGCCCATGGACGACTGTCTGGCCAGCGTGGCCCTCGATTTCGGCGGCCGGCCATGGCTCGTCTGGGATGCTGAGTTCCACCGTGAGCGCATCGGCGACATGCCCACTGAGATGTTCCTCCATTTCTTCAAGAGTCTCAGCGACGCCGCCCTCATGAACCTCAACATCAAGGCCGAGGGCACCAACGAGCACCATAAGATAGAAGGGATTTTCAAAGCTCTGGCACGCGCCCTGAAAATGGCCGTGCGCCGCGACATCTATCACTACGAACTGCCATCGACCAAAGGGGTGCTCTGAGCACTTGGCCTTGGAGGAGAATGTAAGTTCTTGGAGATTAGGAGATTAACCTATTTAGGAGTTTAGGAAATTACGATATTAGGAGTTTAGGAGTTTAGGAGTCTAGGAGTTTAGACAATACTATCGCCTGTTTGGGCAAAAAGGTCTACGACTGGCACCTCAGTAGAGGAGTTTAGACAATACTATCGCCTGTTGGGGAGTCATGATTCGGGACGATAACCCGAAGTGAAAACAACAATGGCGACGGGTTGCCCGCCGCCATTGTTGTTATATGATAGTGATGGAGCCCCGGAGTGTAAACAAAGGTAATGTCTAAACTCCCAAACTCCTAAACTCCTAAACTCCTATATCAGAGCTATTCTCCTAAACTCCTATACTTATTCTCCTAAACCAAGCTCAAGAGTGTATGACCACCTTCACCCGTGAGATGCGGCGCTGGTCGATGGCCATGACTTCAAAGGTGTAGTTGCCGAAGACGATTTTCTCGCCCACCTTGGGGAAGTCACCCTTCAGTTCCAGCAGCAGGCCCGCAAGCGAGTCGGCATCTCCTTCCACCTCGGCAAACTCGTCGACGTCGATTTCCAGGATCTTGCAGAAATCAGACAGCAGCGTCTTGCCCTCGAAGATATAAGTGTTCTGGTTGACCCGTGAGTAATTCTTCTCCTCCTCGTCGTACTCGTCGTGTATCTCACCGACAATCTCCTCGAGGATGTCCTCGAGGGTAACGAGACCGCTGGTGCCTCCGAACTCATCCACCACGATGGCGATGTGGATTTTGTTTTCCTGAAACTCACGCAGCAAGTCGTCGATCTTCTTTGTCTCAGGCACGAAATAAGGCGGGCGGATAAGGCTTTGCCATCTGAAACTGGCCGTCTTGCCGATATGCGGAAGCAAGTCCTTGATATAGAGCACACCGCGGATATTGTCGGCATTGCCCTGATAGACAGGGATGCGGCTGTAGTTGTTCTCCACGATGCAGTTGACCACGGTCGTGAAGTCGTCTTTTATACTCAGGTCGACGATGTCCTGCCGGGGGGTCATAATCTCCTTGGCCGTCTCGTCGCCGAAGCGGATGATGCCCTCGAGCATGCTCTGCTCCACCTTGATGTCCTCCTTGTCGGTGAGTTCGAGCGCCTGCTCCAGGTCGTCGACGCTCAGCATGTGCGTCTCCTTGTGCACCATCTTGCCCGCCAGTGCGCCGCTGCTCATCAGCACCGTCTCAATCGGCCAGAAGAGCCTCCGGAGCAGCATGATGCCCCCCGCCGAGAAACGGCAATATCTGAGCGAGTTCTGCCGCGCATAGACCTTGGGCATGATTTCGCCGAAGAGCAGCAGGAGGAAGGTGAGGATGACGGTGATGCAGAGAAACTGGAGCCACAGTGCCTTGCCGAAGTCCACCACATTCGCAAAGATATAGTTGCAGAGCATGATGATGGTGACGTTGACCAGGTTGTTGGTGATAAGGATTGTAGCCAACGTGCGCTCACTCTCTTCCCTGAGTCGCTGGATATTACGGTCGGCGGCATTGTGGTCAGGGTCGAGCGAGTTGAGGTCAGAGGGAGAGAGACTGAAGAAAGCGATCTCGGAGGCACTGGCATAGCCCGAGAGAAACAACAAAACGACAGTGAGCGCTGCCGACAGCCATACGCCCAATCCGGGCGCCAGCAGGTGGACATCGCTCAAGGTCTGTTGAAAATAGTCGATTGTATCCAAAACGCGTCAGTATTGCATCAGAAAGGACGGTCGGCATCCGAAGGGATGTCGCCTCCCCCGTCGGGTTTGTCCTGAGGCTGCTGCGTCTGAGGCTTGGGAGAGAGCAGTTCCATATTCTCACCCACAATCTCGGTCACATAGCGCCTGGCACCCTTCTGATCGTCATACATGCGGTATCTCAGACGGCCCTCGACATAGATTTTGTCACCCTTGTGCACATAACGCTCGGCCACTTTGGCCAGTCCGCGCCACAGCACGATGTTGTGCCAGTCGGTGCGGTCGGGCACCACAGTGCCGTTCTGCAGTGTGTAACCACGCTCTGTGGTTGCCAACGTGAAAACGGCCATGGGCTGGTCGGTGTCATAATAGGTGATTACCGGATCCTTGCCTACATTGCCAATGAGCATTACCTTGTTCATCTTTCTCCTCCTTTGATTAGTCCGTGGTTATTTCCACATACCCAGATATTTGAACTTGAACGACTTGCCTTTGGCCGACGGGAACTGGCTGCGGCTGTCGACACGGTCGCGCAGATGCTCTACGATGCGGTTGTAGCAGTCGAGGCCCGACAAGGCCTTGCAACGGGCCACGAAATGAGTGTCGCGATACTCATGCTTGCCGGTGACAGGCACCAGTACGACACGCTTGAAGTCGAGCGTTCCCTCATACCAACCCTGGCGCTCCTCGTTGAGGCGGGTGACCACGGGTGCGGTCTCCTTGCGCTCCTGTGCGGGATTGCCGCCATTGTTGCGCAATGCCTTCTTCTGTTTGAAGTCGAGCATGGTGGAAGCCTCAGTCTTGATGATGATGAAATAGACACGCGGACGCACCTTATATCTTTTAGGATAATAAACGTCGCTTGCCACATACTCACGGACATCCGACTCAATTTGGGGATTCATACCTATTTCAGGGATAGAGGCGAGAAACTGCACAGCCTCGTCGGCATTGAAAACCAATGTCTCCTTGTCAAAATATCTGATATATAAATTCATTGATTGGGTTTTTCTTATCCTAAAAAAGAGCGGTAAACGAGACTCGAACTCGCGACCCCGACCTTGGCAAGGTCGTGCTCTACCAACTGAGCTATTACCGCAACAAAGAATTGAAAAATTTTATGGTGAAGAGGAGGAGGCTCGAACTCCCAGGTCACAATTGATACTACCGCCTCAAAGTAGCGCGTCTACCAATTCCGCCACCTCTCCATCATATTGATATCTTGAATAAAAAAGTGCCCAGAACAGGACTCGAACCTGCACGTATCTCTACACACGCACCTGAAACGTGCGCGTCTACCAATTCCGCCACCTGGGCTTAAGCTTTCGCTTGTTGGTATTTATTCAAGACATTGAGCGGTAAACGAGACTCGAACTCGCGACCCCGACCTTGGCAAGGTCGTGCTCTACCAACTGAGCTATTACCGCGTAACCCCGCTTAGCAAGGTGCATTTCTCTAAATGCGGTTGCAAAGGTAACGTTTTTTTCTGAACCGACAAACTTTTTCTCGATTTTTTTCAAAAAAAACTTCATTTGTGTGATTATTCGCCGAGGTGTGGTTGAAGCTCAGTCCATGCGGTCGCGGTAGTCCTCATAGCGGAACTCCCTGAGAATCTCCAAGTTCCCGTCGGTGTGAAGCAAAGCGATGGAAGGATGGCTGATGCCATTAAACATATTGGTCTTGACCGTCGTATAATGCAACATATCCTCGAAAATCACCTCGTCGCCCACCTGCAGGGGTTTGGGGAATCGCCATGCCCCCATGAAGTCGCCAGCAAGGCAACTGTTGCCGCCAAGCCGATAGACACACCCTGTGGCATCATGATCAGCCTCCGACAAAGGGAGAGACTCAGCGCCTCGCACCACAGGCTGATAAGGCATTTCCAGGCAGTCGGGCATGTGACAGGTGAAACTGACATTGAGAATCGCCGTCTTGATGCCATGATCCTCGACCAGGTCGACCACTGACGACCTGAGGAATCCCGTCTGCCAGCCAAAAGCGCTTCCTGGCTCGAGAATCACCTTCAGCCACGGATACCGTTGGTGGAATCCCGTAAGCAGACGGATCAGTCTTGGCACATCATAGTCGTTTCGGGTCATGAGATGTCCTCCCCCGAAATTGATCCACTTGATCTGTGGAAACCAATACGAGAATTTCTCCTCTATGTGCACAAGCGTGCGTTCAAACACATCTGAGCCGCTCTCGCAATGGCAATGGCAATGGAAGCCATCGATGCCAGAAGGCAAAGAATCGGGCAACCGGTCTGCGGTCACTCCGAAGCGCGTCCCTGGGGCACAGGGGTTATAGAGGTCGGTGCCCACCTCACTGTATTCGGGATTGACCCTCACCCCAAAACTCAGGGCAGGATTCACCGCTTTGGCACGATCAGCAAACCGCCGCCACTGCGAAAGCGAGTTGAATGTCAGGTGGCTGGAACAACGGGAGATCTCGTCTATCTCATAGTCGGTGTAAGCCGGGGAAAAGGTGTGGGCAGGCACGCCAAATTCCTCCAGAGCGAGACGAGCCTCAGAGAGAGAACTGGCCGTGGTGGCATGAATATACTCACGGAAAATCGGGAATGTCTTCCACAACGCATAAGCCTTGAAAGCAAGGATGATTTCCACATCTGCCTCCTTAGCCACACGGCTGATCAATGAGAGGTTATCGCGCAGTCGTTTCTCCTCCATGACATACATCGGGGGCAGCATGGTCATTTCGCGCATCTTCTCTGCCATTCTATCGTCATCATCCTTTCCTTTCACCATATTGAATTACCGCAACTAAAAGAAACATGTCAGGAAATAACCTATACGGGCCTTATCGTCGCCGAAGTTCTTCTTTCCGTCGAGCGAGTTGTTAAACGGTTTGTCGAGATAATGCTTGTAATACACCCCGAAATCCACGGCCCGACTTCTCCATCCGATGACAGGAACAATGGCCAGACTACTTTTACGGAAAACGCTGTTTTCCTCGTAATAATGCTTCAGCACACCGCCATCCCTGGCCTTGAAGCCCAGTTCTCCGCCGCATCCCACATAAAACTTGGTCCATTTGCTGGTGGAGAAGAGTTGAAGTTTGACGAAAGCGGGGATCACGACCTGTGCGCCGGCATCTACGATGCCCAATCCGTTTTTGGTCTCCTCAGGACGCGGGTCTGCACCCAGATACTCAATGTATTCCACACCGAAAGAAACATTCAGGAAATCAGATTTCGCTCCGACGTTGCACATCAGTCCGAGCCCTAAACCAGCTGCCTGCTTGTAGAAGTCGCCTGTATGATAAAGTCCGAAGGTGATACGAGGGTCGTCTGCCTTCATGCCAAGACCCGTTGCAGAGGAGAGTTCTTTGCCTGCTGGTGGACGCTGTGCATTTACCATTATCGATGACAGCAATAAAAGAAGGATCCATGTATTTCTCATCTTAGTACAGTTTGTTGTGGGTTGTATATTATCAATGTCTATATAAAGTAGTGGCAGAATGACGATGTAAAGGTAAGAAGAATTATTCACAAACCACAACAAATAGTTGAAAAAGTGACTCTCCGTATTGTTTTTGAATCAGGAAGACGGCGTTTTTCGGTTCACATATCATGTGTGCTGCAGGGATATTTTCCCACATCGTCCCTTTCTTTAGCCAGAGTCGAGTCATCGAGACGGCTGAGCCAATCAGCAGTCAGTGAGGAATCGAAGGGATTGGGATGCTCTCCTGACACCGCAACAGACAGATACGCGACGGCCGGCAAGATCATCTTCACAAGAGTCTTGTCAGCTTTCGCATTCTCGACAGCGTCGACGAACAAAGCATCATCCACTATCTCGCAAGAGGCACCAACAGGGAGCAAGTCGGTCAGCGGATGCGAATGAGGTGATGCCAGATGACAAATGGCGGGGACTTTTGCAGACAAGCCTATTCTGACCAATGCCCTGGCAACCACATCCACCGGCGACACTTCGACCGACAATCCTCCCAATGACTTCGGTATCATGCCTAAATGCGCACACAACCTCATGGCCATAGCCAAGCCATTTTCTTCCGCATTACGCTGGAACATGCCATCCTTTAGTCGAGGTGCCAAATGCCCCACCCTCATCACCACGGCATCCAATTCGCCCTCTGCCATCTTCGCTAACAAAAGACGCTCGGCCAAAAACTTGGTATAAGAATAGGGATCAGCCCAATGCTGGCCAATGTACAAATCACGCTCCGTGAACCGGTGAGGTGATTGGCCAGGAGAACAGAGTCCGGCAATACTCAGAGTAGACACATGGACCAAGCGAGCATGACATGAAGCACAGAAACGGGCAAGTGTCCTGAGTGCATCAGTATTGATGCGCTGCAGGTCACCGAGATCTGCGAAATGACGCACATCCGCTGCACAATGGATCACGATACGGAAGCCCTGGCCCGACAATGGTTCAAGGCACGAATCGTCCGTGAGGTCACCGGCAACGGCCATCACACGGTCGCCCGGAAGCGACTCTTGAAAATAGAAAGAAAACGCTTCCTGCAACCGATGAAAAGCACCAGCATCATCCGTCGCTCTGACAAGACAGACAACCGGGTCATCGCTTTCGGACAGCAGTTGATGCAACACGTGGGCTCCAAGAAATCCCGTTGCTCCCGTCAAGAGGATGTTCCCACCGATCCGGCCCGATAGCGGCACCGCGTCCTGGAACGAGGCATGAACAAAATGATGGATGCTACTGTAATCATAATCATCGGCCGTAAAACAAGAAGATTTCGACCGAGACATCAAAAAAGCAGCCAACATCCGCGGTGAGGGGTTCTTGAAAACACACCCATAGTCAACCGAAAGGCCCTCTTTCTCCAACTCCACCAAAAGCTGCATCACAGAAAGGGAAGAGCCGCCGAGGATGAAAAAATCATCGTCCATCCCGACATGACCGACCTGCAACACCCGTTTGAACGCAGCACACAACTTCCGTTGAAGCGCATTTTCCGGAACGGATACAACCGCTCTGACGACGGAGGGAGATGGAAGGCTTTTCCGATCTATCTTCCCGTTTGGCAACAACGGCATGCTGTCTAAACGTACCCAGTAGGCGGGTATCATATAAGATGGGCAAGACTCGCGCAACTGATTCGAAAGGAGACTCTCATCGATCTGGCCGGCAGAGGTATAATAAGCACACAACTGATCAGGGCCATGAGGCGACACCACCATGACACAAGCCTGAGATACCATGGGAAGGGAAGACACTGTCCGCTCCACCTCATCGATGGAAGCCCTGTAGCCATTGATCTTGACCTGACGATCAAGACGGCCTGCAAACTCCAACTCCCCCTCCTTATTCCAGCGCACCAAGTCACCAGTATGATAGACCTTGACTCCAGGCAGACCAGACATTCTGAAACGAGATGCAGTGAGTTGAGCATCCCCCCAATAGCCCACCGCCATCTGAGGGCCGCTGAGGCACAACTCACCCACGATGCCCCACGGAAGGAGGCGGCCATCAGCATCCATGACAAAGGCCCCAAGATGGTCGAGAGGCCG
>ODAI012329536.1_pt1 | contig 10225 bp, 9 predicted proteins | sample 1539321 | NCBI WGS metagenome assembly ODAI01 (sample SAMN02144231, study PRJEB22623) | gut metagenome | biome: sheep rumen | host: Ovis aries | place: New Zealand | reverse complement strand
CCGCGCCGATGGTACTGCGCAAGTGGGAGAGTAGGTAGCTGCCGTTTTCAGTCTGGTTCCCTCGGGTCATAGGACCTGAGGGAACCTTTTTTTATAGATTCGTCTCTTATAAGCAGAAAACAAATAACCGCTACTTAATTGAAATCAACTAAATAGCGGTTTGTGATGTGCGCCTGATAGGACTCGAACCTACACGGATTACTCCACCAGATCCTAAGTCTGGCGCGGCTGCCAGTTACGCCACAGGCGCATTTCTAAATGCGATTGCAAAGTTATCGATTATTTTCAAATATGCAAAAACATTTTGAACTTTATTCGTGGCCGATTATAAGCTTGATTGGATTATGTCCCTAGCTGTTTCTATTATTGTATCCACATTCCTGTTATAATCTTCGGAAGTTATATCCACTTTTACATCCGGATTGATGCCAAATTCCAAATGCTGCATGTCAACATCGTATATTGGGCTGGCGGAGAATCGGACGGACCATCCATTGGGTAATTCGGACGTAAATGGCAGTCCGGATCCACCTCCTGTCTTATCTCCTACAATCGTAACATTTGGCAGGTATCGCATCTTGTTAACAAAATCGTTTGTGGCACTATACGATCTTCGGTTGGTCAGAACAACCGTTTTCTTTTGCCATCTCACATTACTGGTAGATGGTTCAAGATAGATCGGTTGTGGCTTGGAGAAATGCTGATGCTCGGGACCTTCTTTATATGAGATGTAGCCAACAAGCAGTCGTTCGTTGGTGAAGCGTCCTGCCAGTTTGTCGGCAGTAGTGAGCACGCCCCCTCCATTATTCCGGACATCGAGGATCAGTCCGTTGCAGGGGGCTAATGCCTGGAGTATCTGGTCAAGATTACCGCTTCCAAGGCTATATTCGAAACTACCACAATAAATGTAGGCAATGTTGTCTTCCAGAATACAATATTTCAGTCCGGATGCTGTATAATAATCCTTCCCTAAATATACGCTTTGAATGCTGTCGCTGAAATTTCGCGGATAACTATCATACCACCTTCGGTATTGTGACACACGATCTTTGGAAACGAGGTTTACATGACCGTCACGAAGTTCATTCAGCATCTCGCTAAGAACGTCAAAGAGTTCCTTCGAATTCATATTTGCCGTGATGCGTTGTTTATAGCTCGTATGAATCTGATTCCAGTCGAGCCCGTATTCCTGGTTTTTATAATCAAGGAAACAATAATGTTCGTCAATGATTTTCCAAAGTGCCTCAAAGTTTCCTTCCGGGGTGTTCTCGAATGATTCCTCCGTGATGCAAGCACTCAACAAAAGTGTCATCAAAAGAATAGACCAATTTCGTATAGTGGCTAACATATCAGAAAGGGTTATAAGGTGAAGATGAAATCATTCGTTCTTTTTCCTTCACGGGGAAAAGGGTTTTCACGAATCCGAGCATCAGTGTATGTGACCACTGATGACTCTTGATATAGTTCACATTTGATTGTTGAATGTCGCAGAGATAACCAATGCGAATGCAACTGCTCCGAACAGGAATATCCAATGTAAGAAGTTGACGGAAGGTAGGCCGGTTATGCAAAGAGGTGAACAGCACATTGTGGTTGCTATGTTCCAACTCAAAAATTTCATAATAGGACTGACCGTAATCGGGTGAGAACATGACTCCGGCAACGGGGATATTCAGTTGGTAACGTGCAATCATCGGATGGTTCTTGATGGAGAAATGGTAGACTGCCATTCCAGAGGCGTCAAGACTTAAGTTGGCGATGGCTTGTGCCGGATTGTTGGAATTCCGGGTGTTATAGAGAAAGCCCAGATTAAGGTCAATCATCGGTCCTGCCATCAACTTCAGGTTCCCAAATCTCCATTGATAATGCCATGCTTGTGTTCCGTTCACCATTCCTCCCCATTCATTGCCTGTGTTGGCTCGGTTTTTCGTTAATGAAAAGTACAATTGGAACATGGACTGGGATGATACGTTTCCATCCATCAAATGGGTCATTCGCATGTTTTCCCTCAACAACCGGATCTCCGTCCCTTTATATTCAACGGGTGAAAGATAGGTGTCAAGTATATTGGTGTATCCAACACCATAGAGGGTAGACCTCACGTGAAACTTGTTTGTAGGTAAACCATCTGTCTGTGCCTGTATAAATGATACCGACATCCATAACGATAGTATTACCCACAAATATCTTTTCATGGATTAAAACAGTTTCAATTGTCCTGTAATCTCATCCTTGATATCATCTTCGCTTTTCCCCTCGTCAGGGTCAACGATAGGCATCGTTTTTTCTTCCACCACCTCTTCTTCCGGTTCTGGCTGGCGTGTCGGCTCCAATTCCACGACTTGATCAACTGTGAAGGTTGTGATACGTTTCCCTTTCGCCTTGAAACTTTTTACGCCAATGAATTCATCAGCTTCTAAGATCAAAGGATCCCGGAAATCATCCCGGCCTCCGAATTTCACTTCGAATCGAGGATAGACAGTATCGGTCAGCAAGATCAGTTTACTCTTTTCGTTCCCTCCCAAATAGCTTTGTCTCTTCGATGACTCTTCAAACGGGAAGCGTTTCAGGTAAGGATAGTTGTTTTGGTCGGCATCATACAGGATGGCTGACCAAATCTTATTCGGGTTGAACTTCTCGATGACGCGTATTCCCGGATCATAATGATTGTTGACGTCGAAGTTTGTGGTATAGAACGTACCATCTTCTTGAACGACCAGAATCAAGTCTTCGCTTTGGAACTCGCCCAAATACTTACCATGTTCGTCATAGTTCAGTCGGAGTATGTCCGCATCGAACCATACCTTTCTACCTCCCAGCGTTGATACGCCATGTTGCTTGAGTGTAATGCGATGAACATCACTCTTGGTCAAGATATTTCCCATGGCCTGCCGCCCTTTGATCAGGATCTCGCTGAAATCCTTCTCGAAGATAATCTTCTTGATATGTGGATTAGGCTTTAACGTTACCTTAATGATTTCAGCCTCACCGTTAAAGTTGGCGGTGAAGTAAACGATTCTTGACCCCGGTTTTCCTTGAGTGATATCGTACTCTTTATCGCGAGTCATGGATGTCAGGTTGAAGCGTTTGATATAGTAAGCGCCGTTCTTTCCATCCCTGTACACCACGTTGTAGATGGTCCGTTTGTCATTTTTCTCAAAGATGTTGATATACAGGATATCCTTTCCGACGAATAACTTTTCGGCCACCTTCACAATCTTGCACCGTCCGTCACGATAGAAGATGACCACATCGTCCATGTCGGAACAGTTGACGACGAACTCATCCTTCTTCAAGGCCGTACCGATGAAACCATCCTCGCGGTTGATATACAGTTTCTCGTTTGCTTCAACAACCTTTGTTGCTTCGATGGTGTCGAAGTTACGGATTTCGGTGCGTCGTGGGAACTGACTGCCGTATTTGTTCTTCAATCGGGTGTACCATTCGATGGTATGTTCAACCAGATGGGCCAGTTTGTTGTCGATTTCCTTGATTTCCTCATTGCATCTGGCGATGTATTCGTCGGCTTTGTCCTTATTGAATTTCAGGATTCGTGCCATCTTGATGTCCATGAGTTTCAGGATATCCTCTTTCGTCACTTCACGGATGAACTGAGGATAGAATGGAGTCAACCGTTCATCGATGTATTCGCACGCAGCGTCCATGTTGGCAGCTTGCTCAAATCGTGCACCTTTATATATACGTTCTTCGATGAAGATCTTTTCCAGTGAAGCGAAATGCAATGACTCCAGCAGCTCTCCTTTTCTTATCTCCAGCTCTTTGCGAAGCAGGTCCTTGGTATTGTCGACCGATTTACGGAGAATATCGCTGACGGAAAGGAAGCATGGCTTCTTGTCGTCGATGACGCAACAGTTCGGTGAAATGCTGACCTCGCAGTCGGTGAACGCATAAAGGGCGTCAATGGTCTTGTCGGATGATGCTCCTGGTGCCAGATGCACGAGAATCTCAACATTGGCGGCGGTATTGTCATCGACTTTCTTTACCTTGATCTTCCCTTTCTCGACCGCTTTCAGGATGGAGTCGGGCAGTGAGGACGATGGCCGATCGGGTGGTGAGGATGTTGTCTTGCCGAAGGGCAGTTCGGTAATCACCAAGGTCTTGTTGTCGAGTTTGTTGATTTTAGCGCGAACTTTTACGACACCACCTCGTGCACCATCATTATATCTGGATACATCGATGGAACCGCCTGTCGGGAAGTCCGGATATAAGGCGAAATCTTCGTTCTTCAAGTAAGCGATGGCAGCGTCACAAATCTCATTGAAATTATGCGGGAGGATCTTGCAGGAGAGGCCGACTGCAATACCTTCGGCACCCTGGGCCAGCAAGAGCGGGAATTTGACCGGTAGGGTTACCGGCTCTTTGTTCCTTCCGTCGTATGAATACTGCCATTCTGTGGTTTTAGGATTGAAGACAACATCAAGGGCGAATTTAGAGAGACGAGCCTCGATGTAACGAGGAGCAGCAGCACGGTCGCCGGTGAGGATATTACCCCAGTTTCCTTGGCAATCGACCAGTAAATCTTTTTGTCCTAACTGCACCAACGCATCACCGATTGACGCATCACCGTGAGGGTGATATTGCATGGTATGTCCAACGATGTTGGCCACCTTGTTGTAGCGGCCGTCGTCCATCTCTTTCATGCTGTGCAAGATGCGCCGTTGAACAGGCTTAAAGCCATCATTGATATGTGGCACAGCACGTTCGAGGATAACATACGAAGCATAGTCGAGGAACCAGTTGCGATACATTCCGCTCAGTTGATGGACCACGCTTCCGTCCTTGGACTCATTGGCCGGCTTGTAATCGGAATGCTTATTCTCGTCGTTTGAGTTCTCCTCTATGCCGTTATCGATGATTTCGTTTAATTCGTCGCTCATAAATATTTAAATTCCTTAATGTTGAGATGATATGTATGCAAAAATAGCACTTTTATTGAAAAAAAACATTAGATTTGCACATTATTTCGTTTTGAGGGGACATAAAAAAGGTGTTCTCTTGTGTAAGATAGAAGATTTAAAAGATAAAGAAAATGGCACAGGAAGATGTTTTTAAAAAGTTAGTTTCACATTGCAAAGAATATGGTTTCGTTTTCCCATCTAGTGAGATCTACGACGGCTTAGGTGCAGTGTACGATTATGGGCAGAACGGTGTGGAACTGAAAAACAATATTAAGCAATACTGGTGGCAAAGTATGGTATTGTTGCACGAGAATATCGTAGGTATCGACTCTGCGATCTTCATGCATCCTACCATCTGGAAGGCATCCGGACATGTCGATGCGTTCAATGACCCATTGATCGACAACCGGGACTCCAAGAAACGCTATCGTGCTGATGTGCTGATCGAGGACCAGATTGCCAAATATGATGAGAAGATTAATAAGGAAGTAGCCAAGGCCGCTAAGCGTTTTGGCGAGGCTTTCGATGAAGCAAAATATCGTGCCACAAGTCCGAGAGTCTTGGAAGAACAGCAGAAGCGGGATGCCTTGCATGAACGCTATTCCAAGGCCATGAATGCGAACGACCTGAACGAACTTCGCCAGATCATTCTGGATGAAGGCATCGTTTGTCCGATCTCGGGAACAAGAAATTGGACGGATGTTCGTCAGTTCAACCTGATGTTCGCCACTGAAATGGGTTCTACAGCCGATGGCGCCATGAAAGTTTACCTTCGTCCGGAAACCGCTCAGGGTATTTTTGTCAACTATCTGAACGTGCAGAAGACCGGCCGTATGAAGATTCCTTTTGGTATCGCTCAGATTGGTAAGGCCTTCCGTAATGAGATTGTGGCTCGTCAGTTTATTTTCAGAATGCGTGAGTTCGAGCAGATGGAGATGCAGTTCTTCGTTCGCCCCGGCACCGAGCTGGAATGGTTCAAGAAGTGGAAAGAGATTCGTCTGAAGTGGCATGAGGCATTGGGCTTCGGCGATGCAATGTATCGTTATCACGATCATGAGAAGTTGGCTCACTATGCCAATGCAGCGACGGATATCGAGTTCAACATGCCGTTCGGCTTCAAGGAAGTAGAAGGTATCCACAGCCGTACGAACTTCGACCTCTCACAGCATGAGAAATATTCAGGGAAGAGCATCAAGTACTTCGATCCGGAACTGAACGAGTCATATACTCCGTACGTTATCGAGACATCTATCGGTGTGGACCGTATGTTCCTCAGCGTATTGTGCGGCTCCTACAAGGAAGAGGCACTGGAGAACGGTGAGACACGCGTTGTCCTGAAGTTGCCTGCAGCACTGGCACCGGTTAAATTGGCTGTCCTCCCGCTTATCAAGAAGGATGGGCTGCCCGAGAAGGCACGCGAGATCATGAACGATCTGAAGTTCCATTTCAACTGCCAATACGATGAAAAGGACAGTATCGGTAAGCGCTACCGTCGTCAGGATGCAATCGGTACTCCGTATTGTGTGACCATCGACCACCAGACTCTGGAGGACAATACCGTTACTCTCCGTAATCGCGATACGATGGAGCAGAGCAGAGTTTCGGTAGATGCGTTGAACGGTATCATTGCCGATAAGGTTAGTATTACAAGTTTGTTGAAGACATTGCAATAAGATATGAAAAAAACGTTTTATGGATTGCTGGCTTCTTGGCTCGTCGTGATGGCCTTTGGCATCACGTCATGTGGCGAGTCGGACACTGATGCCGATCTGTATGCCGATTGGAAGGACCGTAATCAGCATTTTATCGATTCAATCGCCAAGGTCGCCAATGCCAATTTAGGGAATGAACCTGGGCAATGGAAGGTTTTTCATACCTATAAGTTCACTGCGCCTCTGAATGCGAGCCCTAATGTGAACGATTATGTGTACTGTCGCATCATGGATAATGGTGATGGAGACACTCCATTGTTCACTGATTCTGTTGCGGTGGATTATCGTGGGCAGATGATACCATTGGCCGATGGATCGGTGGTGACGTTTGATGAGAACTATACCGGTGCCTTGAATATAGAAACTGCTGTTCCCGCTAAGTTTGCAGTATCGGAGGTTGTGACCGGTTGGACCACTTGTTTGATGCAAATGCAGGTGGGTGATCGTTGGATGGTGTATATCCCTTATGATTTGGGGTATGGCTCCGGGACCAGAGGCTCCATCAAGGGCTACTCCACCTTGATCTTTGATCTCTATTTGCAAAGCGTAATACCGCTCAAAGGAAAGAATTAGGTAGGATTACCATAACAGGAGAGGGCGTGCCACTTTCGTGGGTACGCCCTTTTGTTTTGTTGAGAAAAATTACAAAGCTTGATGATGGTCGTTTTTCTCATCCTCTACGGTCAGTTCTTCAATCGACGCTGGTCGTTTTAAAATCGACCACGGTCAATTTGCAAAGTCACCGTGGTAAATAGGGCTATCGACCGTGGTCAATACTTACTTCTTTTTGCTTGTTTGTAAGGATATTTGTACTTGTTAAACGTAAAAAACGGTGTGAAGTTTTTTATCCCATAGTTCCGGCTTGGCGTCCGATAGTACGAATAAGAAACGATTCACACCATTTTTAAAGGCAGATAGTAAAATTGTTGTTGTGTTATCTATCTGCTCCATATCCTGAGGTAGACTCAACCAATAGAATATACCAAACATAATAAGCGACATCGTCTTATATGTGTGGATAACTTTCAATTGTTCTTCTTATCCTTTCCTCGAGGACGTGAAGCAAGAATTCGTTTTGCAGGTCTTCTGACTTACTCCGACTTTACCAGCCTTCCCACCTTTCTCAATCAAGGCAGTGGCACAAGTATTTGTAAAGCCTGTTAAAGGAGTTTACAGCAGCGGGACTGTTCGGGATTTTCACCCGATTCCCTTTTCATCCATTCCCTCAAGAGGGAGGGAACTGGAACAAAACATTGCAAATATAACCTTTTTTTTATGACTAAAGAAATAAAATACAGGTTTTTATTTTATAATTTGATGTTTGTCCTCATGATTGTTGGGGAAATTTTGTTACATTTGTACAAATTGTAAAAACATCAATCAAATGGATTTTTTATCATTGGCTAAGGCTCGTCATTCGGTGCGTAAATATGATGTGTCGCGTCCGGTAGAGCAAGACAAACTGGACTATGTAATGGAATGTGTGAGGATGGCTCCTTCGGCTGTGAACTATCAGCCATGGAAATTCTATATTGCCAAGGAAGCAACGATGTTGGACGCTGTTTCCTCTTGTTATGCAAATGAATGGTTGAAGACAGCACCCTGCATCATCGTGGCTTGCGTCGATCACCGTCAGTCGTGGCATCGCCAACGCTATGATAATAAGGATCATGCCGATATTGACATTGCCATTGCCGTCGATCATCTTTGTCTGGCAGCTACCGAGCAGGGCTTGGGCACGTGCTGGATTTGCAATTTCGATGCTGACAAATGCCGCGAAGTCTTGCAGCTGGATGCCGAGGTTGAACCGGCAGTCCTCATCCCGATAGGCTATGCCATTGATCCCGGCCGGGAGAAGAAGCGGAAGAATATGGATGAAATTGTACTTTCATAAGGACGAACCGTCCTAAAATCATTTATTCTTCTTAAATTTGTGGCAGAAACCATTTCTGATTTTCCTTGATCGATCATTATGCGGAAGTTCGTGTATTGCATACTTTGTTGTCTTTCCCTTACGGCTTGTAAGTGGAACAGACTGGATATGCTGCTGGATCAAAATGGTGTAGAGATTGCTCGCTATGATCATTTGCAGTTCGAATATGCTACTTCGAACAGTGTGACCGCCTTGCAGAAAATGAACACGGAATATCCTCAGGCTACAAAACTCTTGATCGAGGATGTCCTGGGAATTGGACGGGTCAACGATCCGCAGATTAACGAAAAACTTTTTGTTTATCTTTCCGACACGACCATTCAGCATCTGCTTCTGGATGTTGAGGAGAAATTCAGGGACATCCGCTGGATAGAGAAAGATCTGGATAAGGGCCTTTCCTATTTGAAGAAAGAATTACCCGACCTGGTTGTCCCGCAGTTCTATGCACAGATTTCTGCATTGAACCAATCGGTGGTGGTACGTGACTCGCTTGTCGGATTCAGCCTCGACAAGTACATGGGGAAAGATTATGCTTTGTACAAGCGGTTCTATTATGATTATCAAACCAAATACATGTCGCCCGATCGCATCGTTCCCGACTGCCTGACATTTTATCTGATTAGTGAATATCCGATGACTCTCAACCGACGGAGGACGTTGCTTGACGTGATGTTGTATCGTGGCCGATTCGCTTGGCTCCTGACCAAGGCCTTGGAGTACGACAGCATCGAGGATATGATGGGGTATGATGCCGAGGAAAAGAAATGGTGCCAGAAGAATAAACTGAAAGTATGGCAGTTCATGCAGGATAACCATCACCTGGATATGAGCGACCCGATGATTATTCGGAGTTATATGGGGATGATACCTTATTATACTATTATGGACGAGAATGCTCCACAGGGAGTAGGCCTCTGGATCGGTGCCCAACTTGTTGAGGAATACATGCGGGAACATAAGGAAGTGTCGATCCAGGAGCTGATGGACCTGACCAATTATCGGAAAATTGTAATGGATTAGCCCTAATCTTTAGTCTTGAATCATGGAAGTAGCATTATATCTGATCCCTGTTACACTGGGCGATACGTCGATTGAACGCGTACTGCCTTCGTATAATAAGGAAATCATTGTTCAAATCAAGCATTTCATCGTCGAAAATATTCGGTCGGCACGTAGATTCTTGAAGAAGGTTGAACCAACTATTGATATCGACTCCCTGACCTTTTATGAGTTGAACCAACATACCGACCGGAATCTTATCGGAACGTATCTCGACCCTTTGCAGAAAGGTTTCCCCATGGGAGTCATCACAGAAGCGGGTTGCCCTGCAGTGGCCGACCCGGGAGCAGATGTTGTAGCAATTGCACAGCGGAAAAATCTGGCGGTAATACCGTTGGTAGGACCATCATCCATTATCTTGTCGGTCATGGCTTCCGGTTTCAATGGGCAGAGCTTTGCTTTTAACGGATACCTACCCATCGATTCAGAGGAGCGGATACGCAAGTTAAAGGCATTGGAACAAAAAGTATATTCGGAAAATCAAACGCAACTGTTTATTGAAACTCCTTATCGGAACAATAAGATGATGGAGGAATTGTTGCGCATCCTCCGCCCTCAGCCTCGGCTTTGTATTGCAGCAAACATTACGTGCGAAGGAGAGT
>ODAI011287723.1_pt1 | contig 10226 bp, 7 predicted proteins | sample 1539321 | NCBI WGS metagenome assembly ODAI01 (sample SAMN02144231, study PRJEB22623) | gut metagenome | biome: sheep rumen | host: Ovis aries | place: New Zealand | reverse complement strand
TATTCATTTGCTCCGCGTCAACCCATAAAATGCAGACTTGATATTTTATATATCAATTATTGCGGAGTTGACCGCTGATTGCCCAAAAGTTGATTTTTGTATGGTGCATTTTGCGGACATCTGATAAAAATTTCAAAAAGCACTTGACAAATTCTTCTTATGCTTTCAGTATTACTTCAAGTGCCGCAACAAGGGGATAGTCTTTACTCCCGAAATGGTGCAGGAGATACAAGAAGTACGGCGTTGATCCCAAGACGAAGCTGCTTCTGTTCAGCGACAGCCTTGACTTTGACCGCGCTCAGAAGCTCTATGAGTATTTCTGTGACAAGACCAAGGTCTCATTTGGCATAGGAACGTTCTGCTCCAACGATACCGAGGAAAATGCTCTTAATATCGTCATCAAGCTCCAGTACGTCAACGGCAGACCTGTTGCAAAGCTCTCCGACGACATCGGAAAGGCTATGTGCCGCGATGCAGATTATCTTGAATACCTCAAACGCTCCGTTGAGTTCAGGCTTGACAGGGAGAAAAATAAATAGTATTTGTCAGGAGAGCCGAAAGGCTCTCCTGAGACTGTCAAAAAAGTTTCGGGACGCCGAGGGCGGCGTCCCCTACAAATACATTTACACAGCGAATTCTATAATAAACTAACCTTTTTCAACAAACAGAGGAGAGCCGAAAGGCTCTCCTTTTATTCTGCTTTACATCTTGCCGAAGTTATGATATAATTGTAGTACAAGCCGGAGCGCCGGCAAGGTGCTTACCAAAAAGGAGGAATAAGCTATGCAGAATTTCGATTATATGACACCCACCAGACTCATCTTCGGAAAGGACTGTATCGGGAAGCTCCCCGAAGTTATGGAGAAGATAGGCAAAAAAGTGCTGCTCACCTACGGGGGCGGAAGCATCAGGAAGATAGGTCTCTACGACAAGGTTAAGGAGCTGCTTTCTGATTTTGACATCATTGAGCTCTCAGACATTCAGCCCAATCCCAAGTACGATCCGAGCGTCCTTGACGGCGTAAAGCTCTGCAAGGAGAATAATATCGAGGTCATTCTTTCAGTTGGCGGCGGAAGCGTTCTGGACTGCTCAAAGGCGATAGCTGCAGGTGCGATGTACGACGGTGATCCGTGGGATCTCATTTCGTACAAGGTCAAGGCAAAGGCTGCGCTTCCGATAGTTGATATCATCACGCTTGCAGCAACAGGCAGCGAGTACGACTGCGGCGGCGTTATCTCCAGAACTGAAACAAATGACAAGATAGGCTATATGGACGAGCACCTCTATCCGGTCGTATCCTTCCTTGATCCGACCTATACGTTCACAGTATCCAAAAAACAGACCGCAGCCGGCTGTGCCGACGCGATGAACCACATTATGGAGCAGTATTTCTGCGAGGACTCTACTATTCTCAATGACGGTTTTATGGAAGCCGGTCTGAAGAGCCTTATGGTCAATGCAAGGAAATGCCTTGCTGATCCGGAGGATTATACCGCAAGAGCTGAGATGATGCTCACCTGCACCTACGGCTGCAACGGCATTTATGCTCTCGGCAACAGCTACACCGGCTGGCCCTGCCACGGTATGGAACACGCGCTCTCCGCGTATTATGATATTACGCACGGCGAAGGTCTCGCTATCATCACGCCGCGCTGGATGAAGCATATCCTGAGCGATAAAACTGTCAGCCGTTTTGTTAAGTACGGCGTGAATGTGTTCGGCATCGACAGCGGCCTCGGTGATTATGAGATAGCCGAAAAGGCAATTCAGGCGACCTATGACTTCTTCGAGTCTATAGGTATCCCGATGCACCTCAGAGATGTCGGCATAGATGAAAGCCGTATAGGCGAAATGGCTCGCCACGTTGCAGAGAACGAGGGACTCGAAAATGCTTGGGTACCGCTCTCGGAAAAGGATATCGCTGATATCTTTACAGCTTCTCTTTGATCTTTAGTTTCAAGAAACAAAACAAAGCGCTGCTTTTTCAAGCAGCGCTTATTTCTTATATTGCAAACAGGTCAGGATACCGACGGAGTAAAGCAGATAGCTTCGTCTGCCGGAAGCGGCTTACTGAAATAGTAGCCCTGAATGGTATCCGCGCCGAAGTCCTTCAGGCAGAGATACTGCCACTTTTCTTCAACACCCTCTATGGTCATTTCCTTTTTCAGGTCGTGAACAAGGCGGATAACGTCATCAATAAAGTGTGCCTTGCCTTCCACGAGATAATTGTCCACAAGGGACTTATCCAGCTTGACAACATCTACCGGGATATAAGTCAGGTAGCCCAGAGACGAATATCCGGTACCGAAATCGTCCATAAGAAGGCGTATACCGAGCTCCATAAAGCGCTTGAAGAGCTCATTTGCCTGAACTGTCTGCTCAAGAAGAACTCCCTCTGTGATCTCTATCTCAACATACTGCGGTTCTATATCATACTTTTTAAGCAGATTTTCGAGAAATTCAACATATCCGTCGTCGCTCAGCTGGTGGCTGGAGTAGTTGATAGAGACGGGGTACAATTTATGTCCTTCATCGCGCCATTTTGCAAGCTGCCGCACAACGAGCTCAGTTGTGAGACGGCCGATCTTCCATATCCAGCCCTTCTTTTCGGCAACGGGAATAAACTTAGCCGGTCCCATTCCTGCTTCTTTCATACGGATCAGAGCTTCAAATCCCGAGAGCCTGAGCTGCTGTACATCGACCTTAGGCTGGTAGACCATATAAAACCCGTCATTGTCCAGTGCATCAAGTATCTTTGCGGATATGGCCTTTTCCTCCACAGCTTTCGACTGCAATTCACGGCTGTAAAAGAATAACTTGTTCATACCGTTCAGTTTAGCAACGAACATAGCTTCCTCAGCGTTGTTTATCTGTTCCTCAACGCTCATATCGTCACCGGAATTGCATACTCCGATACAGACAGACAGTTTCAGTTCAGCACTCTCAAGATCAAAAGGTTCCTCAAAGGCACCGCGTATCATCGCGATCTCGTGGCTGTGCTCCGTAAGGGAAGTTTCAAGAATGAGCATAAACTGATCTCCGCCGTAACGCGCCAGTATGCACCTTTTTCCGAAATCAAGGCTCTGGAGACGCTTGGCAGCTATTATCAGTATATCATCTGCCATTTCGTGGCCGTAAGTCGCATTTACACCCTTGAAACCGTCGATATCCACCATAACGACAGAGAAATCCACCCACTTGTTTTCCGATTTAGTGAGAAATTCAAGTGCATAGCTGCGGGTATATATACCGAGCATAGCATCGTGCTGCGATTTTTCAACGGTGGTCTTGAGGTAGTAGACGCAGTTCTCCCTGTGATTGAAGCCGTTATAGATAGCGGTCGCCATATCGTAGCAGGAGTTATAGCCGCAGCACATACAGTTTATATTGCGCGAAGCATTGGTCTGCTTGCCCATAGACTGGAAAATACCCTCGAGACTTTCTTTGTCCGGCTTATGCACGATACAGCTTGCGGAAAGATCACGGTAGGTGCGCATATAATCGGACAGCTCGAGCATCTCGAACCTCTTGTTGAGTGCCGCGAGACGTTCTGCCGGTGTGAGCATATTTGAAACGTCAGTTTCGCCGGTATCTGTCTTGACTCTCTCCTGTATATTGAACAGTGTATACAGAGCCTTGTCCGAGGACAGCTCCGGTTCGGTCGCTGTACCGCAAAGGCAGCCATTCTCACAGTTGAGCGCGTCTATAAACAGGAAAGGAATATCGCGGTCAACAATGTGCTGAACGCGCGCCTTCAGAAATTCGTACATATGACGCTCGCCCTCGATCTGACGGATAAAGGCTTTGCTTCCGAGGAACCACTTGACGTGCTCCTTCAGACCTCCCGGCATAGGGTAGATAGTGCCCAGACCGTATTCGACCTCATCGCTGGCAGGTTCACCGTAAAGATCCTGCGCACGGAACTTTTTCATCAGATGATTGAAGGTAACGTTATACTGTACGAGACCTTCATTTGCCGGAGCGTTTATCTCCAGCTTTTTCGCAATACAGGGGCTCAGGAACGCAAAGCGGTCGGTGATGCCCATTTGTGTTCTGGCATAGATCGCAGCGCACATAAGCGGGCTCTGCACAGGGAAAAGACACGGCAGGAGCTCCGGTAGATACTTCTCGATATATGTAACAACAGCCGGACAGGGCTGCGATATACCGCCAATGAAGCCATTTTCCTGAATGTACTTCAGATAGCCCCATGTGGTAATGTCAGCGCCGAAAGCCACATTGATGATGTGCTTCACGCCCATAGCCTTGAGTCCGCCTATGACTCTCTCATACTCATCAGGATAGTTCGCCTGAAATGACGGAGCGATAAGCAGGGAGATCTGTTCGCCGGCAGCAAGATCAGCCAGAAAAGCGTCTGTATCATCTGCATACTCTCTTGCACCGTGTTCGCAGGCGTCAAAACACGCTCCGCAGGCAACACAGCGTTCCGGATCAACATTGATACGGGAACGTCCCATCTCATCTGCTTCCGTAGAGATACAGGCACCCATAGCGCTGCAAACGTTGATGCATTTATTGCAGCCCACGCATTTATCATTAGTAAAAATCAGCTCTTTAATGTCCGCCACGTCAGTTTCACCTCTCCGAACTGCCGGCTTTTGTATCAAAACTTTTGTCGATAATATCCGGCAGTATTAAATATTCGATCATCTTTTCTGATAAATAAGTACAAATTACAATTATATTATACAATAAATGCCGACTAAAATCAATAGATAAAATAAATATATATATTACCTTTTAGCTGCTTTTACGAAATTTTTTACAGAAAGAAACAGCCATAGAGAAACTCTGCTTCTCTATGGCTGCTGCAGGCTGCCGCTGCAGCGACGCTGACGTTCCTTCTGATGAATGACTTCATCGCGATCATCCTCCTTAAAAATAATATAATAGTGTCTGCGTACACTGCGTCAATTTTATTCTACCATATCGAGTCAACAGATTTTGGCAACACTGCACATATCAGATGCGCAGAATAATTTTGTCCACTTTTGGTTGTTTTTACCAATTTGTTAAAAAAGTCCTCATAACACACCTCCTGCGGTGTTTTATATCGCCGGAGCTTTTTTATTTTAAAATAATCATTCAATATACAGTCACTTATGTTGTTTCTTTTGAGAAATTAACAAAACATATCAAGAATGGGCATATTTTTATATAGAATTATTAAAAATATTGGTGTATAATATTAACATAGAACATTATATGACAGCGCTTATCGGAAGGGGAATAAGTGCTGTTTGTTAGTGTTCACTTGCTTCGGCAGAGGCTGCCAAACCGATAACTGCCGGGGCAGGGGAATGAACGAATAGAGGTGAAGAAACGATGAATAATAATGATACTATCAATGCTGCTAATACTTTCGCTATCCAATTGCTTGAGTCAAATGCTTTCATCTCTCCTGAGGATACTGTCTGTTCTGTCAGAGCAAGATCCGGAAGGATCTTTACCGGTGCAAGTCATATGAATGTACACGCTGAGGTTGAAGCTATACAGAATATGCTGGCTGCCGGAGAGGGAATAGTCGATGAAATGGTACTCATCAGTACACAAACAAGAGTACAGCTTCTGCCTTGCAATAACTGCGTTGGTTATATTCTTTCCCTTCATCCGGAGAACGCAAACTGTGCCGTTATTATGCCTGACCGTGCTATCAGGCTTGCTGACGTCGGAATGTTTGCTTCACCGCCGCCGGGTATGATAAATCAGCCTTTTCCTGGAGGTCCGGGTATGGGAATGAACGGAGGAGCGATGATGCCTCCGCCGGTGAACCCTTTGACACCGCCTCCTGTAAACCCGCTGACACCGCCTCCTGTCAATCCTGTTCCGCTCAGACCGCAGACTCCTGAACCCGAACCTGAGCCGGAAGAGGACGACGATGATGACGAGATCGCTGCTGCAAATACAGCAAGTGCCAGCGGTGATATTCTGAAAAGCAGAGTAAACAGTCTGCTGAGAGTCGCTTCTGATGATGATGAAGAGATAGACAGTCTTACAGCGAAGAAGAAACGCTTCGGCATATTTAGAAAATAATGAAAGGAAGAATATACTATGAAAGGTTCTAAGAAAATATCAACGCTGAATCTCATTCTTGCTATTCAGCTTGTTATTATGATAATACTATCTATTGCGTTAACAGCTACCGTAACGCGGTCTACCAAAAAGAACGCGATAGAGCATATGCAGACTATCACTGACGAACGTGCTCACATTATTCTTAATTACGTTGAAAACGCTGAGAAAACCCTTACATATTACAGTAAGGCTGAACAGGTGACAAACCTCCTCAGCGATCCGAATAACGCTGATTATGTTGCAAAGGCTCAGGCGTTTACCGAGGATTATTCCAAGAATGTCGATAATATCGAAGGCCTTTGGATAGGTACATGGGAGACTAAGTGTCTTGCCCACACAAACCCCGGTACCGTAGGTATGGTTACAAGACCTAAGGATAAGGTGCCCGAAAAGCTCAAGGAGCTCCAGGACGCTATGCTTGAAGCAGGCGACGGTGTTTATAATATCGGTATGATAATCTCGCCTGCAACAGGAAAGCAGATCGTTTCAATGTACAAGGCTCTTTATAACAGCAGCAATGAGCCTATCGGCTTCGTCGGACTCGGTATCTATACAGATCAGCTCGTTAATACCCTTAACTCCCTCTCTATCAAGGGTATTGAGAATTCGTCTTACAGTATGGTAAACGTCAAGGACGGAAGATATGTGTTTAACGACGACGCAGAGCTCATCGACAAGGCTGCTGAAAACAGCAAGATCAGATCCCTCTGTGAAAAGTATGCAGGTACCAAGACTTCTGAGGACGGCAATTTTGAGTATAAGAAGAGTGGTACAAAATACGTTTCTATCTATTCCTATATCCCGCAGTACGGCTGGCTGCTTATGCTCGACGATACCCGTAAGGAGGTTTACTCACTTACTTACTCGCTCAGAATTTATATGATAATATTCGCAGTTGTTATCGTTGGTCTTATGCTTGTTTTCGGTATTATCAACAAAAAACAGGAAAAGGTCAGCCAGAAGCTCGCCTCCACTATCGTAAAGAACAACAAGACCAAGGAGTCGCTTTACACAGCGATGTTCAAGGACGTTCTCACAGATGTCAGCAACCGTATATCGTTCTCGATGGACGTTGACGAAATGAAGGCGAAGGGTGCCAAGCCCCAGTATTTCGCAATGTTCAATATTGCGGAATTCAGTCAGGTCAACTCCAAGCTGGGCAACGATACAGGTGACTGGCTCCTCGTAAGAACCGTCGAGGTCCTCAAGCAGCACTTCAAGGGAAGCAAGATCTACCGCACGGGTTCTGATGAATTCGTTGTGATCTCTGACGCTGACTCCACAAGCAAGGAAGCTTTTATGAAGAGCGTGAACGAGGCATTCACTACTCTCACTTCCAAGCAGACTACTCCCGTCGGCAAGCATACCTTTAAGTTCAAGGCTGCTGTTGTAAAGAAGAACAAGAATTTCAATACTTCAGTCGTTGCAGTTCTGAAGGATATGCTCAATAACTTCAGCGGCAGTGTGAATTATGAGGAATTAGACCGCAGCTGATACAGGACACTCTCTATGGACCGGTGCTTGATTGCACCGGTTCTTTTTATGATGTGAGCAGGGTATAGAAAAAGCTCCGGAGAGAACTATCTCTTCGGAGCTTTATTCAGTAATGTCAATCAATTACTTTTGTCAGAACGCGTGCGTTTGTATAGATGATATGGTTGACAGATCTGACCTTGTATTATGCTACATTCAGCACAAAAACGGTGGTGCTTACAAAACGATAAAATATGCAGAGGAACAAGGGAAAACAATATTGAATCTCGCAGCAGAATACTGAATACTATAAAAAGTGGGCAATGCAATGCCCACTTTTTCTTTATTTGGCAATTGTAAGGGGGTTCAAATGTAATCAGATTGATAAAACAAAAATTATAACAATTTCCACCGTCAAAATTTATTATTAGTTATAGAATAGGTTGATTATACAATCCGTATTTGACAAATAGCGCTATTATGCACAATTATGGTTGAAGCTATTATCAGATTGAGCAAACATTACAAATAGTAAATGGTATAATTAGCTATAATGTGCATTGAAAACGGTATATAAAAATGATATAATATAGTAGAGTAACTATGCAGTAACAGGGATATTATGCCCTTTTGCAAATACACGGCATGGGAGGTGAACATAGTGAGTGCAAAGGCTTATGAAGCACTATCTAAGTCAAATGAATTAACGCCTGTTAGCGAGGCTGCACAAAGTCCGGAACAGCGTAATGATGATGAAAAAGAGCGAAAGAAACGAATACGAGGTACCTTGATTAAGTTCGGCTCGCTCGCTGTGTTCGCATTCATAGTATGGGTTTTCGCTACAATATCTTGGTTCAGTTCCAATTCATCAGTGTCTGGAAGCGGCATGGGCGTAAAAACGAATGCAATTTCTTTCCAACTCAAGTCTGCTGGTTCTGTTCATATGGATGAGGCTTTTGCGGCTGCGACAGAATATAAAGACGGTATTTCCATTAATGGATACTATTACACGGGAGAGGATAATGACAACGTAAAATGGCGCATGACACTTTCTTCCGCCGAGAAATTAGAGCCGGGAGCATTTGGTGAACTTACATTCTGGGTTGTGCCCGGAAAGGCAAATACAAATCTTGACATGAAATTTTCTGTTTCAATGCGAGGTTTTACCAAAAGCGGCTCGACATGGTCGGAAAGTACGGATACAACAGTACTTGGATATTTGAACAGCCATGTTTTATTCTTCCAAAATCGATACCCAAATCCGGCGGGTTCTGCTACGGAATTTAGTTACAGTGGTCTTATTAATCCGGATTTTACAAGGCTTGCATTGACAGAAAGCGATTCGGTCACAATTTACTGGGTTTGGCCTAACACATTCAAGCAGATGATGTATGTGGATGGAGCTACGGAATTAGGCGGAACGAAAGGCATAGCTTATAATGATGCGACGTTGATTGCTATAAAAAGCTATGTGAATGAGAAGAAAGCTGAAATGTTCCCTGCCACCACGGCGAATCTGAATACTCATGTTTCAAATTGCTGTGGTTCAACAGCGACTGCTGAAGAAAAATCTGCTTCAATCACCGCACTTGATTCGGCATATAATGCAGCGGATACAGCAATCGGCGGTGGAATTCAAGGTGCTTTGACCGAGTTGGATGCACAGGCGATTGCTGAACATGAAATCGTATCGCCATAAGAACTACTATACAAAATGAAAGGAGGAGAGCTATGAATAAGGATAAGAAGCGCAAAATACTTGGTTTAGCAGCATTAGCAGCGGGATTGATAGCTTTTTCCTCCACTATAGCATATGCGTGGTTCAGTCAAAGCCATAAAATTGCTCGTATGCAGGAAGTCGTACCGCCCAATACGATCTTTCTGAGTGCGGCACATCGCAAAGCCGAGATTAATTTTCAGATCGGTGAAGTAAACACAAGTGCGTCAGCAACACATAGGGATTATGTTTTCAGCGTTTCGGGCTCAGGTGTTCCTTATTATTTACTTGAACTAGCATACACTACCAATAATCCTTTTACCTATACCATTTACCCTGCGACATTTTCAAGTACAAAGCCTAATGGCGTAGAAGGCGTTGATTATGTTGAATTTAAGGCAACCGCTGCGAACACGCCGGGGTCACCTTCAACAATCACTAATATTGATGATGTGACAGAAAATACGACATATTACTATACTGTAAACGGTGCAGCTGTGACAGGCTCATATTTAAACCGTGATGGCAGTTCGCTTCCCCTTTTGGCACAGTCTTCCGGACCTCAACACAATAAAACTTACAATAATACCACTGGTAATGTTGATCAGGTGCAGAAAAACGCAGAACCTCTCTATTGGAAATCTTCTGCGATTGCGGGAGATACAAGGGGGTTTTGTCATAACTACATCATTAGAGTTGATTGGGATGGTGCTGTTCTTGATAAAAAAACAAAGGAAACAGATATTATTTACCTCTTTGCAAGTACCACCACGGCTACATAAACTGAAAAAACGTTGATCTAATATGCGTTTATTCTGAATTCTGCGAAAGGAGGCTGGCTATGAATACCGCAAAGATAAAATCTGTATTTAAGAAGCATTGGCTCATAATCAGCCTTGTTGTGCTTTTGATGTCTTCAGTGGGTATAATTGTTTGGGCT
>ODAI012807681.1_pt1 | contig 10227 bp, 8 predicted proteins | sample 1539321 | NCBI WGS metagenome assembly ODAI01 (sample SAMN02144231, study PRJEB22623) | gut metagenome | biome: sheep rumen | host: Ovis aries | place: New Zealand | reverse complement strand
CTGTAAAGAAGGTAAGAATCATCACAATAATGCTTTGTCTTTGTGATGGTCTTAAGGAAGCAAAAGAAACGCCAAGTGAGGCAATAAATGAAAGAAGTATAAAAAATAAAACTTCAAGAAGAGCTGGAGTTTTTTTAATAAATGAATCTGAAAGATAATTATCCAGTGTTGTTATATGAACACCAACTCCGGGGTAAACCTGCGAAACCGGAACCGAACAGATATCAAAAAGGCCAGGTGCATAATATGCTATAAAAACATAGGCATCTTCAAAATCTTCCGGAAGAAAGATTCCTTCCTCCCCTTTTTTCCAGCTGTCATAACTGCTTAAAATATCCTTAATTGAATATGGAATATAGGAATTAAGATTTTTCTGATATCGTAATAAAACTGTATCATCCTTTAATAAAGGAAGGGCAGAAAAATCCTCTTTTCCCTGTAAAAATAAAGGAGCTGTTCCAAGTGTAGGATAAGTTTTTCCTTCAAACTCGTAGGATAACCTTCCCCTTCTTATAATATCATCCTTATCCATGCAAGAGGTAATATTTCCAAGAATTGCAGCATTGTTCATTATAGATGGCAGAGGAAAAAGTCCTTTTTTACTGTCCCCGTCTTCAGAAACAAAAAGAGTTTGAACAACTTTTCCACTCTCTTTTTCTGCCCTGCATAATGCCTGATCGTCTTCTTCACCATAAACAGAAGGCTCTGTAAAAAGGATATCAAACATTATGGAAGAGGGATTTCCCTGACTTAGAAAATCAATTACATGAGCATAGGCTTCTCTTGGCCAGGGCCAGGAATAACCGTATGTTTCACCAGCCCAGTCTATGGACTGCTGGTCTACCGTTATTAAAACAATATTGTCATTGGGAGGAATGAATCTTGAAGAAAAGAGCATTCTCTGGTCATAAGTTTTATTTTCAAAAGCTGTAAAAAGACCTGTAAGGTAGATAAAAAGAGTCAGCAGGGCACAAATTAAAGCAGAAATTACAGCTCTTTTCCAGATTTTGATATTTTTGATTTTCATAGGCTCTACATTATATCTGAAGTCATTTTCTCAAAACGAGACTGCCTTACATTTTTATCACCAGCTTTTCTGTTTATTGTTTTGAGAACTTTTTGAGCTTCCTTAATTCTTTTTTCGGCTTTAGGATGTGTCTGATTCCATCCTCCCTTAGTATGATTGTCTTCAATTTTGTGAAGCATTTCCAGCATCTGGGAAGGATCATAACCTGCTCTGGACATTAATCTTATGGCATAAGCATCTGCCTGATATTCCTGTTCTTTAGAAAAACCCGAAGATACCAGTGCATTTACAATTTCTTCCTGGGAAGAAAGCAATTCATTTGCAGAATTCTTTAACTCTTCATAAAGATCATTATTTAAACTGGAATTTTCAGAAAAATGTTTGTCTGCAGCAATTAAAACAGAAGCTTTTGTTGTACTTGTTATGGCACTTGTAACCCTGCTGTTCTTAATTGCAGAAACACTGTGCTTAAGCTGTATATGGGCAATTTCATGGGCAATTACGGCTGCAAGAGCATCTTCTGATTCTGTTGACTGAATCAGACCTCGGCTTATAAAAATGTGACCACCAGGAGTAGACATGGCATTTATTTCATCGCTGTCCATAATTGCTACATAGTAGCCTTTGTATATATAAGGAACATCTGAATTAAGGACCAGGGCACTGCAAATGTCATTCAGATATTTCTGGGTTAATTTTGCATTTTTATAAAGCGGATAGGCTGCTGTAATTGAAGCAGCAACAGAACGTCCAATATAATATTCATTTTCTGGAGTTATGGATTCTGAAGCCTTACTTATAGATTTGAGGCTGTTACCTACTGCAGAGACGGTAGGATCTGATTCCTGACCTAATAAATCGCCGATTAAAGAAAGAGTTTCGCAGGAAGTAAAAGTCAGTAAAATTACAGAAAAAAACGAAATCAAAAACTTCTTCATAATACTTTTATTCATTGTCTTCTCCTGAATTGAGCTGGCCTTCCACAATAAAGCTCTGTAATTCCTTATCTGAAACGCTCTGACTTTCAACATAGTCAACATCACTGTAATCTACATTAAATTCTTTTGCATAGGTTGATTCAATTGAAGAAGAAAAGCCTTTTCCGGCAAGAGCAATTTCTTTGGCATCTGCTGTTGTTGAACTTGAAGCTAATACTTTCTTTTTAGAAAGAGCCGAAGAAGGAATCCAGCCTTTTTTTGTTTCATCATTTGAATCACAAATAAAGTACCAGTCCCCTTTTTCATCAATTACAATTGCGGCTGTTCCATATTCAAGAATAGCACTTTCTTTTGCAAATTTAGAAGCTTTAACTTTTAAAGATGCAGAGCTTACTGCAACATACATAATATTTTTTGCTTTTGCATAAAGGGAAAGGGACAAAAGAAAAATCGACATTAATACTATAATCTTTTTATTGATAAACTTCATAAAATAATTATAGCACAAGATTTTTATTTAGTAATGATTAATAATCCCAAAATAATTAATTAATTACAAAACCGTAGCGGATTTTTCCATTTTCGTCTTTATTTAATAGGCCGTAAAAATCATCTTTATAAAAAACAGAAATCTGTGACTGGCAGGGCAGCTTAAAAAGGTCCTGAATAAACATTTTATTTTTTATTGCCTGCCCATTTTTTAATGCAGCAAGGGCTTCATCGTCTGTTAAATCAATGTTTATAAAACCGCACTCCTCTGCAAGACTTTTTGTAAGGGGTTTTATATTCTGTCTTATTTTGTTTTTTAATTCTTCATCAGAAAGTTTATTTTCTTTATCTACGGGATTACAGGCATTTTTTATATTAAAATCACAAAGATTTTCAAATCCACAGGCATCTTCTATATTAAAGTTTCCAACCTTACTTCTAAACAAAGCCTTTAAATGGGCAGCAGAATTTAATTTCTGTCCAATATCTCTTGCAAGAGACCTTATGTAGGTTCCCTTTGAAACAGAAAATTCTATAAGGCAGGCTTTTACACAGTCATTAGAATCTGTATCCATTTCAAGGATTTTTGCATCAAATACTTCAACAAGTCTTGCTTCAAGCTTTACTTCTTTTCCCTGTCTTGCAAGATCACTTGCCCTCTGGCCGCTTACATGCAGGGCACTAAAAAGAGGCGGAAGCTGCAGCTGTTTACCAATAAATTGTGGAATGATTTTTAAGACTTGATCTTTTTTTGGAAGGGGGGCTTCTTTTATTATCTTACCCGTACATTCAAGGGTATCTGTTTCCCTTCCAAACTCAAGAACAGCCTTGTAAGTTTTATTAAAATCTGTGATTTTACCACTTAAACGTGTAAGACGTCCTGTGCAGACAACTAAAAGGCCCTGGGCAAAGGAATCTAAAGTTCCGGTATGACCGACTTTAGATGTTTGCAGGGCTTTTTTTACAACATTAAGTGAAGAAAAGGAGGTTAATCCAGGTTCTTTTGCTAATAATACAATGCCGTCCATGGATTATTCTGTTTTACTCTGTTCAAGTTTGCTTTCTTCAAGCTTCTTAGATTCTTTTTCAAGTTCATTTAATTTCTGAACCATCATAAAACCTTCTTTCATACCTGAATCAACATGGAAAAGAAGTTTTGGAAACTGACGGATTCTTAATTTTTTAGCAATTTCCCGCTGAATAAAGCCGGCTGCAGCATTAAGTCCGTCAACACCAATCTTTAACTGACCATCAGGTAAGAAAGTTGAAACATATACTTTTGCATAGCTTAAATCAGATGTTACTTCAACTCTGTTAATACTTAAAAAAGTATTTACACGAGGATCTTTTACTTCCCCGCGTAAAATTAACTGGGAAATTTCATCACGGAGCTGATCATTCAATCTCTGTAATCTGTATTGTCCCATTATTGAGCTCCTTCAGAACCTGCTGCGGTTACATTTCTTTTTGCAGCTTCGGCTTCTTCTTCGGCAATTGTCTTACCAAGTTTTTTTGCAACTTCAACAATTTCGAATATTTCAAGTTTATCGCCAACCTGAATATCCTGCCAGTTTTCTAAGCCGATACCACATTCATAACCTACAGAAACTTCTTTTGCATCATCCTTAAAGCGCTTCAAAGAAGAAATCTTTCCTGTAAAGATAACAATACCATCGCGTACAAGGTTTACATTTGAAGTTCTTCTTACGATACCTTCTGATACAGAACATCCGGCAATAATACCAACTTTTGGTACCTTGAAGGTATTTCTAACTTCAACCATACCGATAACTTCTTCTTTTGTATCTGGCTGTAACATACCTTCCATAGCCTGTTGAATTTCTTCAACACACTTGTAGATGATATTATATTTACGGATTTCTACCTGTTCCTGTTCTGCAAGAATCTTTGCTTTTGGAGTTGGACGAACATTAAAGCCAACAATGATTGCATTTGAGTCTGCAGCGGCAAGTGTAACATCAGATTCATTGATTGCACCGGCACTTGAATGAATTACGTTCAGGCGGATTTCTCTTGTAGACAGTTTTTCAAGAGAAGATTTAAGGGCTTCGGCAGATCCCTGAAGGTCTGCTTTAATGATAACCTTAAGTTCTTTAACTTCGCTGTCTTTAATATCTTTATAAAGAGTATCAAGAGTTGTTTTCTTAACAGCCTTTGCAGCTTCAAAACGCTTGAGTTCCTGACGTTTTGCAGAAATTGCACGTGCGTCTTTTTCGCTTTCTGTTACCTGGAATGGATCACCTGCATTTGGCATTTCTTCCATACCAAGAACTTCAACTGGAGTTGAAGGACCTGCTTCTGTAATTCTGCGGCCTCTGTCATCAAACATGGCACGAACACGGCCAGAATAAATACCGGCAACAAAAGGATCTCCCTGTTTTAAGGTACCACGCTGAATAATAACTGTAGAAACAACACCTCTACCCTGATCAACACGGCTTTCAAGAATCTTTCCTTCTGCACGGCACTGATCGTTTGCCTTTAATTCAAGCATTTCTGCCTGTAACAAAATTGCATCAAGAAGTTCATCAATACCAATTTTCTGTTTTGCAGAAATATTTACATACTGGGTATCTCCACCCCATTCTTCAGGAGCAAGGCCCTGTTCAGACAACTGAGTTTTTACTCTGTCTGGATTTGCTTCAGGTTTATCAATCTTGTTTACAGCAACGATAATTGGAACCTTTGCATCTTTTGCGTGGGCAATAGCTTCAAGAGTCTGAGGCATTACACCATCATCAGCGGCAACAACGAGAACAACAACGTCTGTTACCTGAGCACCGCGGGCACGCATCATTGTAAAGGCTTCGTGACCTGGTGTATCAAGGAAGGTGATTTTTCCTTTTGGAGTTGTAACTGAGTAAGCACCAATAGCCTGGGTAATTCCACCGGCTTCTCCTTCCGCAACGTGAGAAGATCTGATTGCATCAAGAGTCTTGGTTTTACCATGGTCTACGTGTCCCATAACTGTAACAATTGGTGGACGAGGTTTTAATTCAACTCCGTCATCTTTATCACTTTCAATAACAGTTTCATCATAAAGAGAAACAAGATGTACTTCACAACCATATTCTGCAGCAAGTAAAGTTGCTGTATCTGAATCGATTGGCTGTGTAATGGTAATCATCATTCCCATTCCCATTAACTTAGCAATTACTTCACTTGCCTTTAAGTTCATTTTCTTTGCTAAGTCTGAAACAGAAATTGATTCCATAATATCAATTGATTTTGGAACAACTGTTGCAGGAGTTTCTGTCTTCTTTTTAGTTTCAAAAAGATTGTCTGCGTACTGTTCTTCGTCCTTACGGTTGTAAACCTGTTTCTTACCCTTGAAAGCAGCTTTCTTAGAAGACTGCTGGCGAGACTGATCTACTGGTAAAGGAGCTGGGGCAGCTGACATTCCGCCTCTTGGTCTGAAACCACCCTGTGAACCAAAACGATTTCCGTTCTGTCCAGGATTTCCGTTTCTATTGAATCCGCCCTGTCCGTTTTTATTAAAGTTTGGACGGTTCTGATTACCATTCTGTCTGTAACCGTTATTCTGATTATCACGGTCTCTGTTCTGCTGATAACTCTGTCTTGCCTGAGCGCCATTAAAGCCGGAACCTTCGCGGTTGAAGTTTCTCTGACCTCCGTTCTGGTTATTTCTATAATAACCATTCTGGCGGTTAGGATTTACTCTTGCCTTATCTGAAAGATTTCCAGCCTTTACATTTGGTCTTGAAGGATTAACTTCAAAAGTCTTAGGTCTGTTCTGCTCAGTTTTTACCGGAGCAGCAGGTTTAGACTGTGTATTAGCATTCTCTTTTGGCTGTGATTTTTCAGCAGCAGCTTCTTCTTTTACTTCTGCAGAAGGTTCTGCTTTTTTAACGACAACATGTTTCTGAGAATCTGTAGAATTTTTTACATTAGCTGTATTTGCAGTTCCATTTCCCTGCTGATTTACTACAACCTTCTTTTTTACTACAACAACACGTTTCTTTTCTGTTGTAGAAGGTGAATTATCAGACTGTTTCTTGTGAACAACAAATTCGGGCTTTTTTTCTAATTCTTCTGCCATTTAATTCCTATTCCTCATCCTCTGTAAATTCGAATTCAACACCGCACTGTGGACAACATGTCATATCGAGAGTGATTTTTGCTCCACATTCAGGACAGAAATATTCTTCTTCCTGTTCTGCTGCTTCCTGCTGAACTTCAGTTTGTTCTTCAGTTTCTTCCTGGGCATCTTCTTCAACAAACTCTACATTTTCATTAATCAATTTATTAATCTGATCAAGTTCTTCTTTTGAAATATTTTCAATATTGATTGAATCAGATTCATAAGCATCTACAAAGTCCTGAATCTGTTCAATTCCATTTTCTTTAAGTAATGCTGCAACAGCTTCATTTACACCAGGAAGCTCTGCAATAGTTGTGATTTCGTCGTAAGACTGTTCTGCATTGAAGAGGTTACGTGCATTGACAACAGTTGTAACATTTGAAAGGTCCATATCCTGAGCCTGTTCAACAGTCTTAACATCAATATTCCAGTCACAAAGACGATTTGCAAGTCTTACGTTCTGACCTGTTCTACCGATTGCTAAAGAGAACTGGCTTTCTTCTACGATTGCAAGAGCCTGTCTCTTATCTGCATCAAGAATTACAACTTTTTCTACCTGGGCAGGAGAAAGTGCATTCTTAATGAATTCAACAGGATCATCATCATAACGAAGAACATCAATTTTTTCGTTAGAAAGTTCACGAATTACGTTCTGAATACGAACACCTTTTAATCCTACACAGGCACCTACAGGATCAACTTCTTCGCGTTTTGTTGTAACGGCAATTTTTGTTCTGTAACCTGCATCGCGGACACTTCTTACGATTTCTACAGTTCCGTCAGAAAGTTCTGGAACTTCTTTTTCAAGAATCTGGCAAACAAGTTTTGCATCGCTTCTTGAAAGAACCAGCTGGATTCCTGAGTTTGTTTTTTTGATATCTACGATAAGAGCCTTAATTCTGTCGTTCTTTTCGTAGAATTCAAGTTTAGACTGATATTTAACAGGTAAAACACCTTCAAGTCTTCCGGCATTTCCTAAATCAACATAAATGTTTCCGTTGCGTTCTCTCTGATAATATCCGATGATTAATTCACCAATCTTGTCTTTATAATCATTGTAAAGAGAATCTTTATAAGTTTCGTTTAAGCCCTGGTGAGCTGTCTGTTTTCCAGTGGCAACAGCAGAACGTTTGAAAGATTTTGGATCTTCAAGAATATCAATCTCATCGCCTTCTTCAACATCATCACCTGCTAACTTTTTTGCTTCTTCAAGTTCGATTTCTTTTACAGGGTCCCAGACTCCGTCAATAACTGTTTTACGAGAATAAATGCTTACATCTGACATATCGTCATTGAATTTAACGATAGCGTTTTCATCTGTTCCATAAGTACGTTTGTAAGCTGCTTTTAAAGCTTTTTCAATTGTCTGTCGTACAGAATCCTCAGAATATCCTTTATCCTGAATCAACTGACGGATTGCATCTGCCATTTCTGACATATTATGACTCCTTTCCTTCATTAGGGTTATAAATAAATTTTGCTTTTGCTATATTTTCATAAAGAATGTTTACTGATTCTCCATTCTCTTGTTCCAGTGTTACAGATTTTGTATCGGCAGCTGTGATTTTACCGCCTACCCAGTCTGTTTTAATTTTGTCCCAGACCCTTACATTTCTTCCAGTAAAAACAGTGAACTCTGCAGCATTTTTAATATTATGCTCAATTCCAGGGCTGGTTAATTCCATTGAAGTTTCTTCTGTTCCCAGAAGTGCTTCAAGACGGGGAAGTAAAACTCTGTGAACTTTTGCACAGTCATTAACTCCCATGTTTGCAGCAGGATCAAGTGGTGTTACAATTGCAGAAATTTTTGTGATTGTTTTTGAAGGAACAATCTTTAAATCTACAAGCCTGTAACCCAGACCTTCTACGAGTGGCGCACACTCATCGTAATATTTAATGTCTTTATATGATGTATATTCCATAATTCCCATGTAAAATAAAAAGACCCGAGCGGGAACTCGAGTCTTTTTAATTCTAAATTAAACTGACTATAATAATATATAGTTTATTTAAATATGTGTCAATTATTTTACAAATAATTCACCGTCTTTATAACCGGCAAATTTTGTATAGCCCTGTTTTTCAAGCATATCAAACTGAGGTCCTGCCTTCTTTGCCTTTTTAATTACAGAAACTATGTAATCTTTCTGCAGGTCTTTTGCATCTTTTAAAACCTTTACAAAATCAATTGAATCATCATAAAGTAAAGCACAGCGTTCTTTTTCGCCCGGAATCTGAAAGTTCTGGTCTAAGAGTATGTTACAGATTCTTTCAAAACCAATACTGAAGCCTACGGCAGGAATATCCTGACCGATAAATTTTCCAATAAGATTGTCATAGCGGCCGCCACCACCAACAGCTCCGCTAAAGCCTTCGCAGGCAATTTCGAATACAGCACCTGTATAATAGCCCTGACCGCGAACAAGACTTGGACAGTATTTAATTTTGTATCTTCCTTCAGAAATCTGACCGGCTGTTTTAATGATATATTTTAAGCTGTCTGCAATTGAAGGATCAGAACATTTATTTGCAACACTTTCAAGGGTAATTTCGTCAGAAGAATTAATAAAATCTACCAGAGCAGAAATTGCTGACTGAGGAAAGCCCTTTTCTTCGAGTTCTTTTTTAACACCTTCTGAACCAATTTTGTCCATTTTGTCAAAACTGATGCAGACTGAATCCAGACTTTCTTTTGCAAAGCCCATTGTTTCGAGCATATTTCTAAGGATTCTTCTGTCGTTTACATTGATTGTAAAATCTTTAAATCCGATATTAATCATGGCCTGGGCGGTAACTTCAATAAGTTCAACCTCGGCATTGCTGGAAGCATCCCCTAAAATATCAATATCACACTGAACAAATTCTCTTAATCTTCCTTTTTGAGGTCTTTCGGCCCTGTAAACTCTGTCTGTCTGAATTACTTTAAAAGGAAACTGCAGGTTGTTTCTGTTTTCTGAATAAAAGCGGGTTAATGGAAGTGTCAAATCATAACGAAGGCCCATATCTGTAAGAGTTTTTTCGCTTACTTCCTGGCCAGCAAGGGCTGCGGTAAGTTTTTCGCCTCTTTTTAGGATTTTAAAAATAAGATTGAGGTTGTCTCCGCCGTCCGATTTATCAAGATTTTCAGAATCTTCTACAATTGGTGTGGAGATTCTTTCAAATCCATTCTGTCTATATGTCATAAGTATTTTCTGCTGAACATAATCTCTCATTCTCTGTTCTGCAGGTAAAATATCTTTCATTCCCTTTAATGCATTTGTCTTCATATAGCTGTTTTTCCTTATTTTTGCTCTAGTTTATATATTATTAATTTATTTTTCAATAAAATCTGATAAAGAAAGCCCCTGCCCGTTACTTACATCTTTTTTTAATACGGCACCGGTAACTTCTTCAAGAAAAGCAGGACTAAGCCCCGGACTTAATTCTTTTTCAGTTCTAAGAACGGCTATATCTTCTTCCTTAATTACATGGCCTTTTTTAAAGGACTTCATGTAATGCAGACTGCGGTTTGTCCTTCCATAATTTGCTTGCTCTGAAGCTGCAAGTTTTTTTACCCCGCTTCCAAGCACCTGCATAACCTTATCTTTTCCAAACTGTTCCGAAAGCTGTTCTATGGCTCTTTCAAAGGCAAGGCTTTCTCCATAATGTCG
>ODAI012403362.1_pt1 | contig 10227 bp, 8 predicted proteins | sample 1539321 | NCBI WGS metagenome assembly ODAI01 (sample SAMN02144231, study PRJEB22623) | gut metagenome | biome: sheep rumen | host: Ovis aries | place: New Zealand | reverse complement strand
ATTCCTCAATAGATTTAATTATATTTAATTCATTGTTAAATCCATTTTTTATTAAAACTAAAAATTCTCTATTTCCAGAACCACCCTTAATTGGTGATGGTATAAGCTTAAATATATCAAGATTATTTTTATTTAATTCTTTTCTAACATTTTCTATAACCTTAATATGGATATTTTTATCCTTTATTACACCATTTTTAAATTTCATATTACCAACCTCAAATTGGGGCTTTATCAATGAAATAAAAATAGTTTTATCATCTAAAAATTTTAATATTCCTGGTAATAAATATTCAATTGAAACAAAAGAAACATCCATTACAATTACTTCAGGCTTTTCTTTTAAATCACTAGGATTTAAATCTAAAATATTAGTTTTTTCATAAGAAATAATTTTGGGATTATTTAATAAGCTTTCATGAAGCTGATTTGTACCTACATCAACTGAATATACTAATTTCGCTCCATTTTGGATACTACAATCAGTAAAGCCTCCTGTAGATGCCCCAATATCCAATACAACCTTATTATTTAGGTCTATATTGAATTTTTTTAATGCCTCTTCAAGCTTATAGCCTCCACGTGAAACATAAGGGCATGAATCCTTTATTTCAATAATATCATTATCTTTTACATCAAAGCTTCCCTTAGTTATTACTTTATTATTAACTAATACATTCCCTGAATCTATTTCATTTTGAGCTTTATTTCTCGATTCAAAATATTTATTTAAAACTAAATATTGATCTAATCTCATTCTACATCACGCTTGAAATCTTCAAGTCCGGCATCAGTCATCTTTTTAACAACTAATTGCTCATTTGTGTTTAAAATATCATAACATTTTTTAGATAATTCTAAGCCTGTTGTATAACCCTTTACAGCTTCTTCTAATGAAATATCAGTTGATTCAAGCTTTTTGATTATAGTTTCTAATTCAACCATTAATTCTTCAAAAGTTTTATTTTCCATTCTTCTTGACCTCCATTACCTTTGATACGACCTTACCATTTTTAAATTCACTGACTAATGTATCACCAACATTTACATCATTAACATCAGTAATTATCTTCTCATTAACCATATTTATTGAATATCCCTTATCCATAATAGCTAATGGATTTAAATTATCTAAGCTATTCTTTAAAATATCAAATTCATGTTTTTTCTTAGTTAAAATATTTTGGATAAGCATATTCAATCTAATTGTATCATTATTTAATATATCTTTTTTATGTTTTAGGATAGTTTTAGGGTTTCTAGCCTCAATCATCCTATCATAATTTGATAATCTCATTTTAGCTTCATTTAAAATATATGTAATTCTTTTAGTTAATGTTCTTTGATAAAAATCAATATTATCCTTTAGGGCATCAACATTAGGTGTTGAAATTTCAGCACCGGCAGTTGGTGTTGCAGCTCTTATATCAGCTACAAAATCAGCAATTGTAAAATCCACCTCATGACCTACAGCTGATATAATGGGTATTTCACTATTATAAATTGCTTCTGCAACTATTCTTTCATTAAATGCCCATAAATCCTCAATAGATCCACCACCACGACCAACGATTAATACATCACATAAATTATCAAAATTAGCTCTTTTAATTTGATTTACAATATCCTCTTTTGCATTATCACCTTGGACAATAGCTGGATATAAAATAACTGATGCAATTGGATACCTTCTTTTTATTGTATTAATGATATCCCTAATAGCGGCACCTGTAGGGGATGTAATTACACCAATTGTTTTAGGAAATCTTGGGATTGGCTTTTTGTGTGCTGCATCAAAGAAGCCTTCCTCTTCTAATTCCTTCTTTAATTTTTCATATGCAATATATAAATCACCAAGTCCTGATGTTTTAATTTCCTTTACATTTATTTGATATGTACCACTTGGTTCATATACACTGACATTTCCTCTAACATATACCTTCATACCATCCTCAGGCTCAAATTTGACTCTTGAGGCATATGTGGCAAACATAGTGGCTGAAATTTGTGCACCCTCATCCTTTAATGTAAAATAAAAATGTCCACGAGAATTATGCTTAAAATTAGATATTTCTCCTTCAAGTAATACCTCTTCTAAGTTATGGTCGTGGTCAAATTTATATTTAATATATTTAGTTAGAGCGGTTACGGTTAGATAACGTTCTTCCATAAAAATATCTCCTATTATAAATTTTTATAGATGTTTTCTAAAAGTCTGTTATTAAATCCTGTTGCCTTATGATCTCCTTGATCAGAAAATAATTTAGTAATTTCTAATGCTTCATTAATAATTATTTTCTTATCTGTCTTTCCATCAATAAATTCGGCAGTAGCTAGACGAATAATGGCTCTATCGACCATATTTAATCTACCAATAGTATAATTTTCTAATGATTTAATAATTAATTCATCTATTTTGTCAATATTAGATACAACCATATCTAAAAAATTTTTTACATCATCTGTTAATACATTTGATGAAATATCCTTTGATGCTTCACTTACACTAATATTGTTTAAGTCAGCACTATATAAAATTTGCATTGTAGCTATTCTTGCTTCTCTTCTTGTCATACAATTACTCCAATAAATAAACTCATAATTATTCTAGCATAAATAACAAATATTTTAAAGTGTTTTTAATAGATAATGAGCCAGAATTAACTGACTCATTATTTATTATTTTTTTCATATATAAATTTTACAAAATCATCATATTGTAATGGTCTTGAATAATAATATCCTTGAATATTATCACAATTTAATTCTATAAATCTATCAGATTGTTCTTTTGTTTCAATACCCTCAACAATTGTTTGACGAGAAAGATTTCTAATTAATTTAAATGTATTCTTTAATACCTTTTGCATTTTCAAATCCTCAGATGAATCAACTAATGATTTATCTATTTTTACATAAGATATAGGTAATACAATAAATCTTTCTACATTTGAATAGCCTGTACCATAATCATCAAGTGAGAATACAAATCCATATTCTCTTAATTTATCGATATTTTCTTTCGCAATATCTCCATTTTTGGAATCGTAGCTTTCAGTTATTTCAATATTTAATTGTTCAGGCTTAACATTATATTTTTCAACTAAATTAATTATATCAATAAATAAATTCTTTTTAGTACAATCAATCATTGATAAATTGATTTCAATATATTCTAATCCTGAATTCTTAAAATCATCTGATGAAATAAATTTACATACCTCTTCAATTACAAAATAATCTATATCAATTACCTTACCTGTAATTTCAGCATATGGAATAAACATACCTGGTGGAACGAATCCAAATTCAGGGCTGATGAATCTTATTAAGGCTTCTGCAGATAAAAATTTCTTTTGTTTTACATTGTATATTGGTTGATAATATACTGTGAATTCTTTATTTCTTATACCAATATCAACTAATTCTTCTATATTTGTCATTATCTTGAAATCTTTTGTATTTTTAACATCAGATATGATTGTAAATTGAGAATTAAATGAATATCTATTTTTAAAATTATAAATGAAATATATTAATTTATAATATGAATCAAAATCTTCAGGAATAGTTAATAATAAAGCTTCTATTTCAGGAACAAATTTAGTTCCTGATGATTTATAATTTGATAATGTATCTAATACATCCTCAACAAATTTGGTTCTATATTCATTATTTCTAAATACTAAAGCAAATAATCCATCCTCAAGATAATAAAATCTACATGATTTATCTAATAATCTAAATTTTTTTTCAAATGAAGAAAGGACTCTTCTAACATATTCAATCGCATCATCATAATTAAAATTATCATATATTTCATAATAATTTTTGAATTTAACCAATGCTATATTAGCTTCTTCTTTAAACATATAAAATCTTTTAGCTAGCTTTAAAAATACATTTCTTGTTCCAACTAACAATCTTTCATCAATCTTATCTGACTGTTTTTCAATTGTGATAGATATTAAAACTGCACCTAAGCTTGAGGCAAATAAATCGATTGTGATTTGTGGGAATAATAATTGAATCATAAGTGCGACTATTGTTAAAGGCATTAATGATATTAATGATATTAATTCAACATTTGTAAATAAGTTTTTACATCTTATTACTAATATAGCACTAAATATTAAATAAATTCCTGCACAAATATATAAGAAATATATACCAAAATTTCTATGGTAAATTGGATAATCAACTATAGTACCATTCAAATTATAATCATAATAGAAAATCATATTTGTTATTGGATTTAGCATGACTAAAACCAATATTATAATTAATGGAATTGAAACAACTATTAATTCCCATAATTTCTTCCTAAAATAAGCTTCTAAACCACATAACGATATTATATATATCAAATATACGGCAATAAAAGAATTTCTAAATAAGAAATATAAATTAGTACATATTCTTAATGTTCTAATATCTAAAACCTTATTGAAACAAAATACAATATCAAAGACTATTGTTAAAAGTAAAAATGAGGCTAATACTATAAACGCCTTAGAGGTGTTTGTTCTATATAATTTTTTGGTGATTATTGCAAAAAATAGGAATAATACTAATACTAGCGCAGCAAAATCAAAATACACTGGCGTTCCGATGTATTTATCCATATAGTCAATCACCTCCTTAGTTTAAATTTTTTTTTAAGTGTTTTTCTAAATATGAATATAATTCATCAATTTCTAGTGGTTTAGAAAAATAATTACCTTGAACATAATTACAACCATATTTAATTATTTCATTCAATTCTTCTTTGGTTTCTATACCTTCAATAATTGAATATCTATCTAGATCATGAATCATATCAAATGTTGTTTTTAAAACTAATTTATTTTTTTCATCCTTGTTGGCAAGCTTAATTAGATTTTTATCTAATTTAACATAATCCATAGGAAGCTTTGCAAATTTTTCTAAATTTGAATAGCCTGTACCATAATCATCTAATATGAATTCATATCCAAGATTTCTTAATATTTGGACCTTTGCGAAGAATAAAGAATCAAGTCTATATTCATTCGTTTCAGTTATTTCTAATTTGATTTTTGATGTATCAGCGTTATATCTAGTTGTTAAATCAACAAATTTCTCAATGAAATCACTAGTATTAAAATCAATCATTGATATATTAATTGTTATTTTGATTGTTCCAAATTCATTTATTTTTTCAGTTTTCATCATTTTTAATACTGATTCAAAAACGAATAAATCAATATTTGAAATACTTCCTCTTTTTTCCGAATATTTAATAAATGAATCTGGCTCTATAATTCCATATTTAGGATTATATATTCTAGATAGAGCCTCAAGAGCTATAAGCTTATTATCCTCAACATTAAAAATTGGTTGATAATAAATTCTAAATTGGCCCTTCTTAAATGCTTCCTCTAATAATGTTTCGATATTATAATCAATTAGGAAATCTCTATCATTTTTAACTTCGCTATAATCGTAATATAAATCTTTTTTTGTATTATGGAAATTTTCTATATAAGTTTGAAATTCAGTTTCATTTTTAAAATCATCAGGTACTGATACTAAAGTCATTGATACATTTAAAAAGAATCTACTATTATTTAATTCTTTTAATTTGATATAAAAATCTCTAACTGTATCAATATTTATTTTTTTATCGAATAAGATTGCATACATTCCATCTGATAATACAAAAGTTATACCTTCTTTATTAGATGCGTTAGTCTCAAGAGTTCTTGAAATCGAATTAATATATGAATTAGCTTCTTCATAAGATAATGAAGAATAAATTTCTGCGAAATTAATTATTCTTGTGAATATAACATAGAATTTGTCCTTATATATAAATCTTCTTCTTGTCATAACTTGAAATTGTTTACTTGAATTCAAGCCGGTTTTTGAATCGATTAATAATTCAGGTGATTCGATAGTTTGAACTATAAATAGCATACAGAATATAACACCTAACAATTCGATTTGATGACTTTGGTGGTGAATTCTCATAACGATTGTTATTATTCTAACAGGTACTATTAAAAGTAATGATAATATTTGATATTTTTCAAATATCTTCCAGTTTCTAATAACATGGATAACAATAAGTGATAAATAATAAACCTCATAATATGTCATTAGCTTAACACCTAATCCACGTGTAAATATCAAATCTCCATCAGGTGATAATTTAAAGCTAAATATGATACCTGTGTTCCAATTTATAATTAAAGCAATAACAAACACAAGGAATGGGGTAAATATTAAAATATCATAAAGCCAAGATTTTAATAATCTATGGGTTGATTGAGTATATGCTAAAACGTAAATTAAAAATACTACTAATATACTATATCTTGTTAAAAAGTTAAATGTAAAAAATATTTTAGAAATAATAAAATTATGATCTACAGCTTGAAAGTTTCTCGTAACATAAAAATTAATAATATCAGTTGAACCTATATTTATTAAGCATGATGATATAACTAATATTAATAAAAAACGAAATACCTTACTTGATTTTGATTTATTAAGATGTCTAAGATAAATAGATAAATATAATAATATTGCTAAAACTATAGCAGCCATATCATAATCAACTATAGTTTTGACTAAAAAACTAAGGTTGAAAAAATCAAAAGCCATATTTATCACCCTTTCTTAAATTTTAATAAAAGTCTTGTATTTATATTTATTATAACATAATAATTATATTATTATAAAGATTTAATTTTTTTAATTATTTTTGGTATTACGTCTATAACCTCAGTTATTGTTATACATTCTTCAGGAATTTTTTTAGCTAATTCTTCTGCAGAAGCTCCAAAAATATATGCACCAAGGGCAGATATAATATAATTAGATTCATTTATATACGCAAATAATCCAGTTAATATTCCAGTTAATGAATCGCCACTTCCAGCTTTAGCTAAGCCTGTATTACCATAATTAGATATACCTATTTTTTTACCATCTGTTATTATTATGCTTGATGATTTTAATAATAAACATACATTATATTTTTTTGCAAAATCATATGCATAATTTAATTGATTATTTTTAATTTCTTCAATATTAATATTTGATAATCTTTCAAATTCCTTTAAATGTGGCGTTAAAATAACATCACATTTTTTATTTAATAATATATCTATTCCATATTTAGCTAATGTGTTTAATCCATCAGCATCTATAATTAATTTTTTATTATAATTTAATAATAAATATTTAATTGTTAGATATAAATCCTCTGATACAGTCATTCCCATACCAATTGATATAGAATCACTTCTTCTTATGATTTCATCTAATATTTCTTCATTATATTTTATATGTCCATCTATTTCATCTAATTTGTTTACTATTATTTCAGGATTAGCTAAACAATAAATATCATATAAAGATTTAGGAACAAATAAATTTTGAAATCCAACCCCCATCTTAAATGATGCTAAAGCCTGGTAGCTGATTTTAGATGCTCCAGGATAATTAGCTGAACCTGCAATAATTGAAGCCTTATGGTATGTGCCTTTATTTGTATTTCTTAATCTATTAGGAAATATATTTTTAAAATCTTTTATTTCAAAAGATTGAATTAAATTATTTGTCTTAACCATACCAACCTTAATTATTTCATATTTTTTATATGAATCTAATCCATCATTTAATAACATACCTGTTTTTAAATATTCTACTGTTATACATAAATTTGATTTTATAAAAGCACCATATGATAAGCCGTTTGTAGCATCGATACCTGATGGTATATCTAAAGATACTATATCTTTATTTGAATTATTGATATCATTAATTAAATTGATATATTTTGATGGCATCAATCTATTTAATCCTATTCCAAATAATGCATCAATTATTAAATCATAATCATTGTAATCAATTTCAGTTACAATATTTCCTTTATATTTATTTAAATTAATAATTGCATCATTATTTTTAATTTCATCTACGATATAGCATGAAACATTAATATTATTTTCATATAATAATCTTGCGATAACTAATCCATCACCAGCATTACCACCAGAGCCTAAAACAATTAAAACATTTTTAGGATTATAATATTTCTTAATGATTTTATACATTTTAGTTCCTGCAAGCTCCATTAGATTGTATGAGCCTACATCATTACATGTATTTGTATCAATTCTTTTCATTTCTTCTTTTGTTATAGCTTTCATATTAGTAACCTCTTATTAAAATTATATATCTTTACAAGATATATTTAAATAATTATGATATAATTTATTTTGGATGGTGATAATATGCCTAATTTAGATTTAAATAGAATACCTAATCATATTGCCATAATATTAGATGGCAATGGTAGATGGGCACAAGCTAGAGGAAAATCAAGAATATATGGACATAGACATGGTGCATTTAATTTAAGAGATCTAGCAAGATATTCAAATGAAATAGGTATTAAATATTTAACTGTATATTGCTTTTCAACTGAAAATTGGAAAAGACCTAAGGATGAGGTTGATTTTTTAATGTCTACTCCAGTTAGGTATTTCTCTAAATATTTTAATGATATTACTAAATCAAATATCAGATTTAAAACAATTGGAAGAAAAGATAGATTACCTAAAGCTTTACTTGATTCTTTAAATAAGCTTGAAGAGGCATCTAAGGATAAAACAGGCCTAACTCTAACTTTCGCAATTGATTATGGTGGAAGAGATGAAATAACTACTGCTGTTAAGAAAATTGCAAATAAAGTCAAAAATGGCAAATTAAATCCTGATGATATAAATGAAAAATTAATTGAGGATAATTTATTTACTAAAGATTATCCACCTCTAGATTTATTAATAAGAACCTCAGGTGAATTAAGAATCTCAAATTATTTATTATGGCAATTAGCTTATAGTGAATTATATTTTACTAATACATATTTCCCTGATTTTAATAAATATGAATTAGAAAAGGCATTAATTGATTTTCAATCTAGAAATAGAAGGTATGGAGGACTTAAGAATGATAATAAATAAGCTTAATCCTCAAGGCTTCTGTAATGGTGTTAAAAGGGCAATTGATATTGCTATAAAATCAGTTAATGATAAAAATGTTAAAAAGCCTATTTATATGCTAGGAGCATTAATTCATAATTCTCATGTAATTAAAAAATTAGAGGATTTAGGAATAATTATAATCGATGAAAAAAATAAAACTAGATTAAAATTATTAGATTTAATACCTAATAATAATGGTAGTGTATTAGTTAGTGCTCATGGTGCATCTAATGCTGTTTTTGAAAAAATTAAGGCTAAAGGATTAGATTATATTGACGCAACATGTGGATGTGTATCATTAATTCATAAAAAGGTATTAGAATATATTAAAAATGATTATGAAATATTATATATAGGAACTAATAATCATCCTGAATGTGAAGGTGTATTAGGATTATCTAATAATATTAAGTTAATTACTACTCCTTCTGATTTAGATTTAATTAATACCAATAAAAATATATATGCGACAAACCAAACTACCTTATCTAAATATGAAGTTGATGATATTTATAATAAAATAAAAAATAAATATCCTAATTCTATAATTGATGATTCAATATGTAATGCAACAACTGAAAGACAAAATGCAATACTAAAGGCTGATTTAGCTGATTTATGTATTATTGTAGGGGATAAAAGATCAGCAAATACAAATAAATTAAAGGATATTTCTATTAATAGAGGAATGAAGACACTTTTAGTTAGTGATTTAGATGAATTAAAACCATTATTACCAAATGATATTAATTCAGTAATTGTTACTTCTGGTGCTTCCTGTCCTGATGAAATAACTAATGAAATAATTAAATATTTAGAAACAAAATAGAGGCATATTATTTTGCCTCTATTTTTTCATTTATCCAATTTAATATTTCTTCATTTGATAAGCCATAAGCCTTAAATACATCTTCTTTTTTACCGTGAGTAATAATTGTATCTGAATCAAATGAATGCTTATATATTTTAGATTTAAAATTATTATTTTCTTTATATTCTAGAATCTTATCATATAAAGATCCTGATGAAATAATTTGTTCAAATACCATAATAGGTAAATTTAAATTAAATAATTTATTTAGCATTTTAATATCAATTGGCTTAATTGATTTTGCGTTAACTACTAATAAATCTAAATTATTTTCCTTAACGATTTCATTAATTCTTAATATATCATCACCATAGCCAACAATAATACCATTTTTACCTT
>ODAI011393756.1_pt1 | contig 10227 bp, 10 predicted proteins | sample 1539321 | NCBI WGS metagenome assembly ODAI01 (sample SAMN02144231, study PRJEB22623) | gut metagenome | biome: sheep rumen | host: Ovis aries | place: New Zealand | reverse complement strand
CACTTTTCAATGACGGAACCGGTGTGGCTCTTTTTGTTTATCAGCGAAGAGGCAGACCGGATCGAGTCAGATTGACGGAAACCCAGCAAGATCCATTATATTGGGAAATCATGTCTCTTTGTAGACCAGTTGACGAGTGTGAAGTTGATACTAACGCTGCTGTTAGCCGCTTGTCTCAAGAAGAGGACGAGGTGATTTTCAGATTTGAAGATACGCTGGCAGATTTACTGGCGTTGTTAAACAAGCCCTATTATATTCACTCATTCATTAAGAAGAACCCAGGCGAAGATGATGCATTCTTGTATGCTCGTTGCACGGCAATGATTCACGGGATAGAGTTTTTCAAACGAGTTCTCGAGGGAAAGGAAAAAGATTTTTGGGCCAATGAAAGTGAAAGTGTTTTATATATTGCCAAGGAGGCGTGGGCAATGAAGCATGGGTCTGATATAGAGAGTTTCCCTCACTCATCGAAAACTGCTCTGTATTTATAACTTCGCTGTTTAGCCCGAGTTTCTAACTGAGCAAATATAACATGAGCTACAAGGCGAACTTCCTTTTCGTCACGGGGATGTACTTTTGTCTCCGGGAAATCCTTCAACCCGTAAATTGCGAGAGTATGGCATAATACGATGATGATTACTACGACGCCTACTGGAACATCGACTGAGACGATTCCTGCTTTTCCCATGAACTGTTACATGCAGGTACACTCAGTTATGGCCAAATCGAAGCAAGACTTGCAGACTTTACACAGTCATAAAACCTGTGGGAAAGGCCGTCATAATTGGCGAGAAGAAGTTTCAGGCCCAAATGGAGGAAAAGAAAAACGGCGCATAAGTCTTGCTGGTTCAGCATCTTTTGATTAAATTTGTATCCCGGTTTTGAAAAATTCCGGGTTATGGATACTAAATATATTTTCGTTACAGGAGGCGTTGCTTCCTCACTTGGCAAGGGGATTATCGCAGCATCTCTTGCAAAGCTTCTTCAGGCAAGGAGACTCCGCGTCACCATCCAGAAATTCGACCCATATATCAACATCGACCCGGGCACTCTGAATCCGTATGAACATGGAGAATGTTACGTAACGGAGGACGGGGCAGAGACAGACCTTGACCTCGGGCATTATGAAAGGTTCCTGGGGATTCATACTTCCAAGGCCAACAACGTCACTACCGGGAAAATCTACCACACGGTTATCACCAAAGAACGAGAAGGCGCATATCTCGGAAAGACCGTGCAGATCGTCCCGCATATAACCGATGAGATAAAGCGAAGGATGCTCCTTCTCGGCAAGAGCGGCAGCTATGACGTCATTATCACGGAAGTCGGAGGAACGGTCGGGGATATGGAAAGCCAGCCCTTTGTGGAAGCCATGCGCCAGCTCCAGTGGGAGCTTCCCGAAGAAGACTTCCTGTCCATACATCTGACACTAATCCCTTATCTCAAAGCGGCAAAGGAACTGAAAACCAAGCCAACCCAACATTCCGTCCAGGAACTCCAGGCCCTGGGTGTCCACCCGGATATCATCGTCTGCCGGACGGAAAAGGAACTCACCCCGGAACTCAGGCACAAGATTGCCCTCTTCTGCAACGTCAAGCCCGGCCATGTCATCCAGTCCATCGACGCATGGAGCATCTATCAGGTACCGCTCAACATGGAAGCGGAACGGCTGGACCAGATGGTTGTGGACAAACTGGGACTCGCGAATCTTCCGGCCCCGAATCTTGCCGCACTGAAAGCCTTCCTCTCCAAGCTCAAGAATCCGAAAAGGGCTGTCGATATTGCGCTCGTAGGCAAGTACGTTGAACTTCAGGATGCATATAAGAGCATACAGGAGAGTTTTGTCCATGCAGGTGTTGCGAATGACTGTCTGGTGCGCGTCCATACCATCCATGCAAAGCATGTGAGCAAAGATAATGTCGAAGAGCTTCTCGGAGGAATGAACGGCATACTCGTGGCTCCCGGATTCGGAGAACGCGGGTTGGAAGGAAAGATCTGTGCCGTCCGATATGCCAGGGAAAAGCGGATTCCTTTTTTGGGAATCTGCCTTGGAATGCAGATGGCTGTCGTTGAATTTGCCCGTGACGTCCTGGGTTACGAGGATGCCGCCACGACGGAAGTCAATCCCGAAACTGCACATCCTGTCATTGATCTGATGGAGAGTCAGAAGTCAACAACCATCAAGGGTGGGACCATGCGTCTTGGAGCATACAGATGCCGTCTTGTCCCTGGGACACTGGCGCATGGTATCTACGGGCAGGATGAAATCAAGGAGCGCCACCGCCACCGCTATGAGTTCAACAATGCTTACTTGGCTGCAATGCAGGAGGCTGGTTTAGTGGTGAGCGGCATCAATCCGGATGCCGGGTTGGTGGAGATCATAGAGCTTCCCACGCACCCCTTTTTCATTGCTACACAGTTCCATCCAGAATACAAGAGCACGCCGGAGTGTCCCCATCCGCTGTTTGTCAGCTTTATAAGGGCAGCATTAGATAATATAAGGAAATGACAGAACCCGTCCTCAATGCCCACAACAAGGAGGAATACCCTCCGGCACATACTGCCGAACACATCCTCAACGCCACGATGGTGAAGATGTTCGGCTACCCGCTTGGAAGAAATCGAGCAGCACGGGAAGCCCGTTTCCTTCCGGAAGGTCCTGCAGAAATCAAAGAAGGCCTATAACCGCAAGAGGTTTAAGAATGAGATTCCGTCGGATTGATTTTCTCATCCGGCGGATTTTCAGTAAATTCGCCGGATAAATCCGTCACAACCATGAAACGCTTTTTAGCTTTATTCGCTGCCGCAATGTCACTCTTCGCCTGCAACTCTTCCTCTGAGGTCCCTTTCACGGAGGTGAAGAATTATTTCTTCCGGAATGACGCTGCCCTTCCTTCTTCCCCGAAGATTGACTCCCAACAGCAGTTCGAGTCCCTTTTCGGCACGGCTGCCTTCATGGGAAAGGGCGGAGAGCCGACAGAGATCGACTTCGAAAAGGAGTTCGTCATTGCCATTGTCTGCCCGGTGACGGATGTGGCGACGGATCTCGCCGCCGAGTCCCTTCACAAGGCTGGCGACAAGCTGGTATTCACGTACCGGGAGACAAGAGGGGAGAGGCAGAGCTGGTCCATGCGGCCGGTGCTTCTTGTCAAGGTTGACCGGAAGAATGATTGTCAGGACATTATCCTCTCTCGCGAACTCCAGGAGGAAACATGCGATCCCATCGAGTACAAATCTTTCAACCAAGATAATATGCAAAGAGTAAGAGATTTCCTGCACGAGGCAGGCGTTTATTTCCTCGCGACCGTGGACGGTGACACTCCGCAGGTGCGTCCCTTCGGCACGGCCGAGATCATCGAGGGTAAACTCTATATCCAGACCGGACATGTCAAGAACGTCGCCAAGCAGATTGCGGCCAATCCCAAGGTGGCCATCTGCGCATACAAGGCCGATGAAGGTCGCTGGCTCCGCATCAGCGCAACGCTCGTGGAAGATCCGCGCGTGGAAGTGAAGAAGGCTATGCTGGATGCCAATCCAGGGCTACGCTCCATGTATGACGAGAACGATGGCAACACCGCCGTCTATTTCCTCAAGGACGCCAAGTCGACCATTAACTCCTTCACTGCTGAACCCATAGAGATTGATTTCTAGGCTATCAACGGAGTTCGGGAGATGCTGACCGCCTTTGAAATTTATCTCATCGGTATCAATGTGTTGACCTTCCTCATTTACGGAGCGGACAAATGGAAGGCCCGGAGGGACAAGTGGCGCATCGCCGAAGAAACTCTCATATGACTTGCCATCGTCGGAGTCAGTGTCGGCGCCCTGCTTGGGATGCATCTGTTTAGGCACAAGACAAAACACAAGAAGTTCCTGATAGGGATTCCGGTGATACTGCTGATTCAGGTAGTCCTGATTCTCTATTTCTAGAAATGATTTTATGAAGAAAGTACTTATCATCGCGGGCAGTCCCCGCAAAGACGGCAACTCGGACCTCCTGGCCCAGCAGTTCGCCCAGGGTGCCGCAGAGAGCGGCAATGAAGTGGGAATCGTGTATCTCCGCGACAAAAAGTTAACCTATTGGAGGGGATGCCTTGTTTGTCTAAAGAAAGGGGGGTGCTTCCAGAAGGATGACGCCAACGGCCTGCTCCCGAAGATGATGGAGGCCGATGTCGTGTGTTTCTCCTGCCCGGTCTATTATTACTCGGTCTGCGGGCAGATGAAGGTCTTCCTGGACAGGATGAATCCGCTGTATGGCAAACTGAAGGACAAAGATTTCTACTACATGGTCACTGCCCAGGACGACAACAAGGCGCAGCTTGACAGGGCCTTCGATGTATTCGACGGCTTTGCTGATTGCTTTGATGACATCCGCCGCTGCGGACGTGTCTACGGAGGTGGCGCCGACAAGAAGGGTGAAGTCAAGGATCTCCCCGCTTTTGAAGAAGCCTATCAGTTGGGACTGTCAATTAAGTGATGATAACGGTTGCCTGCGATGGCATAGCCACTACACAGCGGCATACGGAATATACGGGATGTGGTTGTAAAGCTTTGATGATTTGCTTCCAACGTGAGAAAGATGGTAAGCTAAAGAATCCAGTTTGGAAAGCTTTTATTAGACAGTACCTGCGTAATAATTTAGAGCTATTTAGTCATGGGAAGGTATGGAGAATACCTTTATAATGAGTATGTGCACACCGGCACTTGGGTAGGGTACTCTTACCTGAAATACCTCAACATCTTTGAGGATAAGCCGTATCGGAATATTTTTTTGCATTATTAAAAAGGGATTTATTGTCACTTCGCATCGACTTTAGTTATCTGCATATGAAGTTTCCGCCCTTAAAGCATTTACTGCATTATATCCCGATTGCGATTGTTGCCTTTTTTATATTGCTCAATTACGCAGACCCATTTATTGGGTTGTGGGCTACAATATCATCATTCTGGATAATTATCGCTGTCCTTGTATGGTTGGTCTTTGCCCTCATCAGTAGTTGGAAAATCGGTGGCGTCCATAGGAATGCGGTCTTTTGCGCTTTTGGCTTAGAGATTATCGCTTTGGTGATGTTCTTCCTGATAAAAGTCCCCGCCTATAAATGCGGCCCTGACGAGATGGTGGCGCATTATGAAAATAACAGGGCTGGGATGGAAGAACTTGTTTCATATACAAAGTCCGCGCTCAATGATGGACAACAAATGTGTTTAGAATTCGAGCACGGTAAGATTTCGATGTTTCATACTTCCACTATGAGTCACTGGGATGTCGGTGAAGAACTGAAGTCCGGGATTATGAGTGAATTAGGTTTGGATAATGAAGAATTCAACTCCATCAAAAGTCAATTGCGTTCCATTCACTGCATTTCGGTTGATACTCATTTTCCCGATTATTGTGATATCGGTTTTAGGCGTGTTGGATTGGGTATGTATTCATATCGCTTGTATTTGAACCCTATGAGTGATGAAGTAAAAGAAGAGGCATTATCAGATGGACATTACATACCGTACAATGAAACAACTCTCTTAATGTTCGGGGGAGGGGCTGCAGGTCCGGATACTTTTAGCCATAAAGTAAAGGAAGACTTCTTACGCAGAAATCCATTCCCTTCTCCTAACACATCAAAGTAACACAGAATGATAATAAGATGGAACGCTTCTCCTGCCACGGGGAGGCGTTTTCAATGTTAAAATGATACATTTGGGAGCGGTGGCGGGCATCTTGCTGAGTGTCAAGCACTTACGAAATTTGCCTGCACGAAAAATGATGCAGGCAAAAGTAGCAAGGCGCTGTGAGCTAGTTAGTTAGCCGCCACCGCGAAACCTATTCGAATTTAAATATGTCGATGAAGCCGGTGAGCTTGAAGACGTTCTTGATGTCGTCGTTGACATTTCGCAGAACCACGCTGCTGCCTGCCGCCTTGGCGCCTTTGAGTATGCCCAGCAGTATGCGCAGGCCGCTGGAAGCGATATATTCCAGGTCTTTACATTCTATGACGACATCTTTCCCATCCGAATTGTAGAGAGGCTTAAGTATGGATTCGGCCTCCACGGCAGCTGCGGTGTCCATTTCTCCTTCCAGTGTAACGGCGAACCTGCCGTCCCGTTCTTCAACTTTAGTGATCATAGTATTATATCTTTTTAGTCATTGTCAGTATATTCCTTCCGGCCATGCGCTGGTAGTGCAGGGAGTCGGTCAGCCTGCGTACAAGATGGATGCCAAGCCCGCCGATGGGGCGGCTTTCGACATCGAGCGTAGTGTCCACTTCCATGACGGAAGTGGGATTGAAAGGTATGCCGCAGTCGATTACTGTGAAGCGGAGCTCCTGCCGGTTGCTGTCTGCCAGCACGGTCACAGTCCCTTTATCTCCGTCCGGGAAGGCATATTTCATCACGTTCACGACGGCTTCCTCCAGAGCCAGACGGATATTTGCGGCGGCTGACCTTTCTATGGGAATGCTGCCGCAAAAGCCTTTGACAAAGGCGCTTAGCTTGCTAATGTCCGCAATGTCATTCTCCAGCGTTATGCTCTCCCGGACCAAGTTCTCGGGAGCGTAGCGAATGACCAGCATAGTGAGGTCGTCGCTCTGTGGAGCGCTTCCGGCAAAGCTGTGGGCGGCCTCGCTCATGGAGGACACAAGGTCCACCGGAGTAACGACGCCACTGGTCATGTTTTCTTCCAGAAGCTGCTGCACACCGGCCAGGCCGAACTGCCGGCGCTCGACGTTTTTGGCCTCGGTCAAGCCGTCTGTATATAGCACAAGCGTGGTTCCCGGAGCGAGAGTGCAGTTCTGCTCAATGAAGTTCGTGTCGGGGAAAACCCCCAGCGGCAGGTTGGCCTTCGTGTCCAGCTGCGTCACGGTTCCGCACATGACAAAAGGCTTATCGTGGCCGGCGTTGCTGAAAATCAGCTCCCCTGAGTAGAGGTCCAGACAACCCACAAAGAAGGTTATGAACATGTTGCTGTCGTTGCTCCGGCAAAGCTCCTGGTTCATCACGTGCAAGATGCGGGAAGGGCTGTTCTCGTTCCCGGCGGTCATGCGGAAAATGGAATGGACAACGGACATGAGTATGGCCGATGGGACGCCCTTGCCGCTCACGTCGCCGATGCAGAAAAACAGCTTGCCGTCCCGGTTGAAGAAGTCAAAGATGTCGCCGCCCACCTCGCGGGCCGGTTCCAGGGAACCATAGACGAATGGCGGGAATGTCTTGGGCAGCATTTCATGCTGTATCCTGCTTGCCACGGCAAGTTCTCCTCCCAGACGCGCCTGCTCCTGAGAGGCTTTCCGCAGTTTCTTGTCGTTGTGGGCGTAGCGGTTGATCATGAATGCCAGAATGGCCAGAGCCAGCAGGATGAAGAGCATCTGCTGCCGACGCATTCTGTGCATACGTTCAAAAACCTCGTCCGTGCGGTGCACCTGAACCACCTGCCAGTAGGGCGCTCTGTCCATGGCGCCTTTCATCAGGGCATATTCAGGGTGGGCGGACGCCGGAACCTTTCCGCTCAGGATCTCCATCACGGTGTGCACAACCTCCGGAGATATCCGCTTGGAAGAAGGACCGGCCACAAGCTTGCCGCTCCGGGTGAGCAGAAGGCGGAACGAGGACGGGTAGTGGTGGCGGGCATTGAGCGTGTCGCCCAGCCAGCTCAGGTCCAGGTCGAGCCCGCACACGGCTGCGAGGCGGCCTTTCCTGTCCATAAGGGGGTAAGAATATGTGGCGAACTTCAGAGAGTCAGGGCCGAAGGCGTAGGGGTCGGACCAGACGGGAGCCTTGACTGTGGCCGCGCGCCGGAACGCTTCGTTTTGCGTATAATCGTGGCCGTTCTCGGCAAGTTGCCGCATCACGAAGCCGCCGTTCTCTTTGGAAACATAGGGCTCGTACAGACGGCCTTTGGACGGGTAGTAGCCGGGGACGAAGGCCATACAGCCGCCGATTACGTGCGGATTGTCATCGATTACGTGCTTTATGGCGGAATACACGGAATCCGGATGTGCCAGGCTGCGGCGCAGCTCCAGCACATTCTCGTTCATGGTGGTTTCCGTGATCTCGAGGTTGTGCACGATATCATCGGCTAAAGCGGTAAGGATGATCTGGCTCCGGTCATTCATTTCCTGCCGCATAATCTTTTGTACGCGCTCGTATTGTATGATAGAGATGATTTCCACCAGGACGGCAGCCATCACCACAATACCTACACGGAACAGCCAGCTTTTGTTTTTCATGCTACTCGAAGAATCCAAAGGCGGCAATCTGCCGGAGCATCTGTACAATGTAATCGGACGAAGTGTCGCTCCAGTGGAAGCCCAGCCGGTGCAGGACGGCGCAAGTGAAGCGGTTGTCGCGTTCTATGGTCTCGGCCTTCTGTCCGTGCGAGAGGTCCTGATAGGCCAGTACGGCCGATAGCAGGCCGGCTTTGCGGGGATCCTGGCTGGCAATGGCGATGGCCTGCCGGAACTCTTCCTCTTCCACGAAACGCATGTTGCAGCCCACTTTTTCCATCAGCCGCAGCACGTCTCCCAGCAGCTCAGTATGGTTGTTGAAAGGCTGGAACACGGTGCATTCCTTGGGAGTCGAGGCCAGCAGGACCACGGCCTTTGCCGTTTCGTCGATGGGGGACATCTCGGTGGGCTCGTCGTAGCCTTCGTAAGGGCAGCAGCCCAGAGTGTAGAAGACTTTCAGACGGCCCATGTAGCTGTTGCTGTTGAAGTTGGCCTGGAATTCTCCGTCGGAGCTGCGGGGGGCAAGATTACCCACGCGCATGATCTTGGCGCTGAGCCCGTGGTGAGCCACGGCTTCAAGTATGAAGCGCTCGGCCAGGAACTTGGAGTGCATGTACCTGTTGTCCAGGAACTGGCCGAACCAGAGCTTGCGCTCGTCAAGCATGGGTGCCTGGCTGCCGTCTCCGCGGTCAACCCAGATTTCTCCTATCGAAGTAGTGGAGATATGCACCAGGCGGGCACCTGTGTGCAGACAGTATTCCACGCACCTGCGGGCACCTCCCACATTCACATCTTCGATGTCCGTGCCCTTGGAGAAGTGCTTCACGTTGGCGGCGCTGTTAAAGACCGTGTCTATGTGGCGGCCGGGGTCGAACTTCGAAGTGACGTCTCCGCACACCACGAAGATACGGGTGCCGAAGAGCTGGGCGAAGGACTTTTCGAAATAGTAGAACAGCAGGTTCTTGAGCCTGTGCTCCGCCGATTCCCTGTCTTTCCCGCGCACGAGGCAGGTGATGGTGGCGGCATCGGAATCGATGAGCTCCCGCAGCAGATGTATGCCCAGGAAACCGGTGGCGCCGGTAAGCAGCACGTCTCCAAGCTGCTGGCGCTCTCCCTTCAGGAACATTCCCACGTTATTGTGCTGCAGTATGGCGTCGATGCCTCTGTAGTCGAAGCTCTCGATCTCCGTATCTTTTTCTTCGACCTTGGCTTTGATTCCACCGCCTAAGAATTGTGCGAGCAGACGGGGCGTGGGGTGGTCGAATACATCGCCGTAGGCCACATGCTTGCCGGCTTTGTCGGCCTCGATGACTATTTTGGTCACCATGAGCGAAGTGCCTCCCATTTCGAAGAAGTTGTCGGTGGCGCCGACCTTGTCTGTGGACAGCACAAGGGCGAAGACGTCGCAGAAGAATTTCTCCAGCTCTCCCTCCGGAGCCACGTAGTCACGGTTCTCGGCCTGGATTTGCGGGGCGGGAAGGGCCCTGCGGTTCACTTTCTGGTTATGGTTCAGCGGAATGGCATCCAACTGCATGGTGGCGGCGGGAACCATGTAAGAAGGTTTACGCTGCTTGATGAACGCATTCAGGGCCTGGATGTCCACCTTGCTGTCGCTCACTATGTAAGCGGCTATGTACTTGCCGCCGTTGGGATAATCGAAGGCCTGCACTGTGGCGTCCTTAATGCCCTCGAACTCGCGTATCACGGCCTCCACTTCCTTGAGCTCGATGCGGAAGCCGCGAATCTTCACCTGTCCGTCGCTGCGCCCTACGAACTGCACGTTGCCGTCTTCCAGATAGCGCACCACGTCTCCTGTGCGGTAGCAGCGCATGCCCTCCCACTGAATATAGGTCTGCTCGGTCTTTTCGGGCAGGTTGAGGTAGCCGCGGCTTACCTGCGGGCCTTCGACCAGCATCTCGCCCACGGCGCCTAACGGCAGGCGGTTCATGTCGCTGTCAACCACGAACAGCTTGAGGTTGTCCAGCGGCTTGCCTATGGGGGCGTTTTG